>Ga0265295_1001387_pt1 | contig 42689 bp, 49 predicted proteins | sample Munlansysbiofilm_FD_192503 | JGI IMG/M metagenome (GOLD analysis project Ga0265295, IMG submission 192503) | Leachate microbial communities from a municipal landfill in Southern Ontario, Canada - Methane capture system biofilm | ecosystem: Engineered > Solid waste > Landfill > Unclassified ... | reverse complement strand
AATAATAATGTGCCAATCGAAACTGTATCAAAAATGCTCGGACATTCTTCAATAAATATGACAAGGATTTATGCCAGACTTTTAGATAAAAAAGTTGGACAAGATATGAAACATCTTAATAATAAATTTTCTTTATCTGAAGCTTGACTTTGGTTTTCAAATTCTTTCAATGGTGGGGCTTTAGTGCCCCATTTTTTTTATATGCCTCATATTGAGTTGTCATTTCTAGTGGAAGTCACTGCCTGTCTGCTTATTTCCAATGTTTTTGTACCGGATAATTAGATTTTAAAATTTGTAAGCAAATCTTATGAGTTTCCCGGCGAATGTGTCTGCAAAAATGGCACGTCGTACTGATTGCCACAATAGAAGATGAAATAGATATTCCTAAGTGTTCAGAATGTGTTTCGCACTTAATTATCAATAAGCCATCGTAAAACCTGTCAGCATTTCAAAGCTCCGTTTCACTACTCTTTGAAAAGCTTCCTGTAGGTTTTACTCCTATAAACCGTAAGTCAATCCCTCTCTCGTGCCTCATTCGGTATTAACTTACAGTTTATCGCCATCGCTCTTTGCGCATCGTATTTAATATTTTCTGAACACTAAGGACTATCACTATTGCTGGCTATCAGTACGCCGTGCCTTCATAAAAGCAGAACATACGCGAAAAACTCATAAGATGCATTATGGAAAATTTAAAAAAAATAAGAATTATGTACAAAAAACAAGAAATAAGCAGACAGTCAGTTCCAAAAATTATAAAAAATGAACTCCGCTCTAAATCTTTAATCTGCATAAGTGGAAAAGCAAAAACAAATCAAATTGTCATAAAAAAACAATCATTTATTAACCTTTAAATTTAATTATTATGAGTACAGTAGTAGAAAAAAAAGTGACTGAAAAAGTATCTTCAAAAGATGCAGTTATTAACTCAATTAGCATTAAAGCTATTGAAAACAACGTCAAAGGAGAAAAGACAGAAAAGCAGCCTAAAGAAGTTGAGAAAAAAGCAACTTTGCCAGTGCCTGAAATTGTGCAACCTGTGTTAACTCTGGAGCAGAAAATCGAGAGAATCGAAAATCTAAAAACGCTAATCGAGAAAAGAGAAAAACTCGAGGCAAGCCGAAAAAAACTAAATGCTTTCGTTGTGGGAGCAAACCAATTTAGCGAAAACATTGTTTTGACTGATGAAAACGGCAACAGTTTTAGAACCTCTAATTCAGAAGTTTTTACAAAAGTAGTGGACACAATCAAAAACACTCTTATTGCTAAAATTAGCGAAATAGAACAACAAATCGAGTTTTAAAACTTCGGGTATCCGTTAGCCAACGGATACCCATAATTTTTACCATTATGAGAAAGCAAAAAAGAAAATCACAGAAACTTAGAAAAGCAAAACAAAAGGAAATTCTAAATGCTATGATTTGCGAAAATCCAAATGTTTTAAAGCTTATTGAAAGCTTAAATCTAGTTTTAACTAAATCTATTTAATGATGAATACAAATGAGATATACGAGCGCATAACCTCAACTATTATTGAAATGTTAGAGGAACACAAAAACAATGATTTTTCGGAATGTTGGTACAGTTTAACAGGCGAAGTTTTCGCCCGAAATATTGTAACTAATCATGTTTATAGCGGGATAAATCAATTAATGTTAGCTTATCATAAAAGACAAAAAAGATACCCTGTAAACAGGTGGATAACTTTTAAACAAATTCAAAACTACAAAGCCCGAATTATTAAAGGCAGTAAAGCGGCTATGGTTGTTTATACATCAGCTCTATATATTGATGAAGAGTCAGGAGCAAACATTACACGCAAAGTTGAAGAACTAATCAGAAAAAGACAACCAATAGACCATTTAAACATAAAAAAAGTTGGTTATTTAAAAGATTACAAAGTTTTTAATGTTAGTTGTGTTGAAGGATTGCCGGCAGAATTTTATGAGCAAAAAGAACTTGATTTTTTAACCGAGATAGAGAGAGACCAGAGAGCCGAACAACTCATAAAAGATACAGGAGCAAACATTTGTTTTGAGGCTCAAAACAATGCTTTTTACATGCCATCAGAGGATAAAATATACTTGCCATTGCCAAAACAATTTGTTTCAAAAGAGGCGTTCTACAATGTTGTTTACCATGAACTTGGACACTGGACAGGAGCGGAAAGCAGATTAAACCGACCAGTAAAAAACAAATTTGGATCTAAAGAGTATGCCTTCGAAGAATTGATTGCAGAGATTAACTCAGCCTTTATTTTGGCTGTTCTAGGTTATGAAAGCAGAATAACTGACAATGTTACATATATTGATAATTGGCTGCAAGTGATGAAAGATGATAAAAAATTTGTAGTCTCGGCAGCCTCTCAAGCTCAAGCAGCAGCAGATTATATTTTAAAAACAGCCAATATTAAAGAAATGGCAGCATAGAAATTTGAGTTTTCTTTCTGAAGACCGACCGCAAATCGGAACAGGAAGAAAATTCGCGAACACCCGAACCCGCAACTGCTTCACCCAGACCTTGCAGTTTTTTCTTCCTGTTCCCAGATGTATTGCTTTGACAAATTTTGGCTAATCGCCCCTATCCATACACAACAAATATTCGCTACAAATAGCCAAAACACTAATAATACAAATAAGGTGGGTGATGCGGTGAGTTGTTTGTATTTGATTGTATTAATTAATAGTATAGTATTACATCCAAAAAAGATTTTTTAAATTTTTAATTTTTTATAGCGGAGAGCCCTTGCTAAATCAATATTTCTTCAATGTTTTGTTCATAGTAACTTCATAGTAAAGTCATAGTGAGGTCATAGTATTGTCATAATAACATCATAATAACCTCATAACATGCTCATCTTAATCTCATAACAAGCTCATAATAAGCTCATAATAAAATAATATAGGAAATTAGCATGGGTTAAACTCTGACAAAATCGTTTTAAGGAAATCTAAATTTTAAACTCGATTAGCTTTACAATAAAAAACGATGAAAGAAAACACAACAATTACAACAAGAGAAATGTGCCGGCAAAATATTATTGCCGTAAAAGTAACAGATGAAACCAGGGAATACAACAACACGCTCGGCGGAACTGTAACCAAACCGATCCGCAGGACAAAGTATCTGAAGGTTTGCTGGATGTGCGGATCTACATATGAAAGCTTCAAGTCTAGTTCTTACGCTTGTTCACAAAGGTGTACTAACAACCTTATTTACGCCAGGAAAAATGGCTACGCTCCGCCAGCCAATATGGAGCAGCTTACGAAGGAGAAAAATGTGAAGGAAGTGGTTAAGGGATGGATTGGGGGATGAGAAGTTATACAATTCAATAACAAATTTGACATTTAGTCAAACCTTGTTTCTCAGCTTCTTCATGGGTAGATGAAAATACTGATCCACTGCAATTATCCAAACCAGAACAATTTCGGTGTTTATGGTATCTTTTAGCAAAAGGGCCATCACAAATGTAAACGCTATAATCGTTGTTATTCTTTCGTTTAGAATCGTTACAGGACGTAAAAGTTAACGGAATAATTATTAAAACAAATGCTATAATTTTCACATAACGTATCATTAAAATCACTTCTAAAACTTTATTCCAGTTTTCTGAAATTCTGAATCTTGAAGTAATGCGTCAATTTTTATTCCCCAAACAATTCCTTTAAACTCTCCCTCAAGCCCCATTATTAAAACTCCAATAACTACATTAGAACCATCAATAATTATTGGACCGCCACTATTGCCTGGCCATGCACCAGCATCAAGTTGAATTAAATTGGGATAATCTGTAACTTCATCATTCGAAACCGTGCCAAAAGTTGAAGAAAACATCCCACCTGGATAGCCAATTACATTAACTTTCGTTTTAATTGGTGCATCCGTAGCAGAACCTAATTGAATTGGGACAATATCTATCGGTTTTTCTAGTTCAAGCACGGCATAATCCGACATATTGTCCATATTACCTTTAAAAACAACCTTTGCTTTTACATTCATTTTATTTGCTTTCTCAAAATTTAGTGTAACAACACCTTCTAGAGGAATTCCTTCGACTACATGACAGGCTGTAATTGCATATCTCTCTGAAACTAAAAATGCAGACCCAGTGCCATAATTGCAATTAACTAGTGCAACAGCATTTATAACATTATCTTTTAGTTTAGGACCACCATTAAACATATCTAGTTTAATTGGTTTCCACAAGAATAATGCGTAAACAATTACTGGTAGCAAAAAAAACAAAATTAAAAATAGTGTCTGTTTTCTTTTAATACTATATGTTATTTCATTTCGAAGCTTTTCTTTCTGCTTTGGGCCAATATTAGCTAACATAATTTCTATTTTAAATAATTATTTTTGAACTCTTTTTCTGATAAGTATGGAACATGTTTCATTTTTGCAGTCGAGTTAAAGCATTTGAGAATATCTCTTTTATAAAGATCAACAAACGAGTTATTTACTAAAGGTTTATAAAAACGGTCAACCCCATTTGAATTTCCCATGTAACCATACTCCTGATAAAAAATTATAACATCTTTAAAACTCGGGGTATCAATATATGCGTGTTGCATTGGAGCTGGTTGACAATTTGGTAATATCCCTTGATTATTACCAATTACTTTATCATGAAAAACGTACAACAATGCGTTTGAAGCTATTATAAATTCATCTGTAGTTTTTATGCGAACTAAAGGAGGAAGTTTTTCTCTGATACTCTGACAATTAGCTTTGTACAAATTCTTGAGTTCAACGTTTCTTATGCTATTGTTATCAAGATTTTGAATAATATGTATTATATCAATATTTGAAAACAGTGATCGGCTTGTAATTTCTTGAACAAATTTACCTACAAAGTTGCTGTACAAATCATCATTATTTGTTTTACTTATTTTGTGTAAATAAGAATAAAGAGATGATATAGTTAGATCTCGAGTTTTTGGTTTATTCGGCATTGATGCATAAGTCTCTCCAGCTTTTTTAAAATCTGTTTTCCAGTTGCCGTAATTGTAAACATAAAAAATTAGTTTAATTTTATCATCATTTAAAACATTTTCAATTTCACGTAATCTTCTCTTAATCGACTTAGTATTTTTTTCATCAGAATTGATTACTTTCGTAACAATATCTGTAAATTTCTCTAATAGCTCAAAAGTAGGAAGCTCTGATCTCTGAATTGTTTTTAATGTACTACCACCTTCAATTGCTTCAATTATTTTATCTAATTCGAAGACTAACGTATAAATAGATAAATACTCAATAATTTCAGTAAAAAGAAAACTATAAAACTCTTTTTTCTGATTTATTAACACATACTTCGTCTTATCCGCCAATAACATTTCAATAATTTCTTTCAGACGATTATCCCACGACAAGCCATTGATTTGAATTTTATAATTTTGTGTATAAAATCCAATTAAATTTTTAAATCCATCTACAACTGCTTTTAAAAACTTCTTGGATACCTCAATGTTTTCATAATCATCAGTTTTTTTATCAATATATTCAATTATTTGGTAGATTATCGAGTCGCGAAGTAGATACGAATTGTTTTTAAAGATATGATAATAGCTACTATTCAATGTCGTGGTGAATAAAGAATATATGTACGCTGGGATCTTGTATGTCCCAGTATTTTTAAGAATGATATTATCAATATTGGAATTCAGATTTTCAAAAAGCATTAGATTGTCAGGACCTTTTATTGATTTTAATACATCGAAAGATTTTTCAATAATGTTTTCAATATCTTTAGGAGTTTCATTATTAATAATACTATCTATCGCAGAAATCTCTTTTTTTATTCCGTGGTCAAAAAAATGTGTTTTGTCAATCCAACTATTTAAAATTATTTTTGACTCATTTAAAGCAAAAAGCTCTTCCATTTGTTTGACTGGATATTGAATCATTTTCAACCCAATCGTATTGTGATGCTCATTTCCATTAACCCTTTGAGCATTAATTTGATCCCTAATTAAATTAATATTGGGAACATTTGAATCAATAAAGTTTAAAAGTAAAGTTAATCCTGCAAGCTTTAGTAATTCGTCAAAATTAAGTTGAGAAGTTGCATCGAAAAAATTAACACTTAAATATTGAATGTATTTATATGGAGGGTTTTTTGATTCCAATTTACCAATATTAGGCCAATTCACGGAATATTTGTTTTCAATATTTGTATAATAGTCAATTGCCGCTAATGCTGAATACGCATTCAATTTTAACTTTTCAGAGTCTATGTTGTTCATCACTTCAGGAGGCAAAAGGAAAATACCTTCAACATTTGAATTATTGGTAATCTTTCTTGTTAGATAAGCAATGTCAACACATAGCCCAGAACCAGTACCGCCAAGTAATGAACCGACGATAATAATTTTTGTATTAGAGTCCCCATTAATTCTAATATATGCGTCATTTATTTCAGAATGAACCCTCATAAAATTTGTGCTGTCCCATAATGCTAATCTTCCATAACTAGACATCCAACCAGCCCCAGTACCAGCAAAAAGCAATTGTTCAACATCGGGAACCCATTCATTATCAACATTAGCATCTTCACGTAAGGAGTGAATTGTTGCATCATGTCTTTTCAAATCAATATAAACTTCTTTAATATCACTAGTACCAAGTGGAGTCGTTTTGGGTTTTGCATTTAAATCTGTCTCAAAAAACAAATACTCTACATTTTTATCGGGTTTATTCTTCCCAGTAAACTCATAATGCCATTGTTGAGCTTCCTCAATAATGTTTAAACCTGTGGTGCCTATTCCTATAATTAATGTTGATGCCATATTATACTAATTTTTTAATGCGTGATTTTGTCAAAAAAAACAGAATTGCTAAAATAAGATATGAAATTAAAATTGGTAGAATTAGGAAGTATGTATTGCTTAGCTTCATTTCAAATTTATTCCATTCAAAAACATACATACCGTTATATTTTAAAACCAAAAACCAAAAGATGTTGTAAATCACAGTTGTTAAAATGATAGCCTTCAAAAAGACTTTCTTAGAATGCACTGGGAATGGTTTTTTCGTTTTTTCAGCCTTTAACCATGTTATATAAACTAAGTACAACACAAAAAGCACACTTGCAGTTAAAGCAATTAGCTTTATAAACCAAGATAATAAATCAGTTACCCATAGGGTGAAAAATACATCAAACATATCTATACTTTTAAAATTATTATAAACGAAAAAACAATAACAAATATGAGGATTAACCAAATGAAATTCCAATCAATATAAACATCCGAAAATTCAGTTTCAATGGCTTTGTTTATTTCATATGAATCACTCCCCTGAACAATTGAGTATTCTCCACAAAGATTACTGAACAAATAGTTTTCAGCAGAGGAATAATTTATGAATGTTATATTGTTATAAAAATCAGAAATGGTGATATTGTCCTTTAATGGAAATGAAAAAATGCACTGATTTGGGGCGACTGGGACTATTTGTTTATGATATAAGATATCTTCTCCATCAGTCAATACTATGAGATTCTTACGACTGTAATTTACTTCAGAGTTTAAGTTTGATGATACAATAAAATTGTCCCAAATACATTCATAAATTGGGAAGCCACCAAATCTATTTGTACTAATGCCGTTATTAATATATTCTCTTAAATCTAAATTATTGTTAAATGACTCTGTAATCGCATATAGCTGCCCGGGATTCTTAATATCGACAATTTCATTCATATTCTTTTTTACTTGACCAATAAAATCTTCCTCTTCTGATTCTGAATTACACGGTTTAATAGTTGTAATAGAGAAATCCACACCTTCTGGCAAGTTGGATATAATCGAACTTAAAGAAGTGCAAGCGTTAGTATTCTGTTCCTCCATAGAAACACTATTGTCAAAAACAATTGAATACAAAACTTTTTGTTTCGAATTAATTAGTAATATTAAGAATGGAATCAATAATACTAGTCCTGCTAACCTGTGACGTTTAAAACGAGATTTGTTCTTGGATTGTGCTTCATTTTTTGCTATCGGACCTGCATAAACCCCAAAATCGCATAATTCAAATTTTAAATTCTTTTGTAAAAACAGAAAGTAATTTCGAGTCAACAAGATAAGGTAAACTAATAAAATTATTATTATTACTGATTGCAAGCCGTGTATATAAATGAAAGAATAAAACTTCGTGAAAACAATTGTAAAAACAACAATCAAGAATAGTGTTGTCAGATTTGAGAAAAATCCCGAAACTTGATATGAGTAATAAATGTTTTTATTGTTGTTTTTTGATACATAGTGAAAATAAATGCTTCTTAAAATATACGATACTGCAATAGCTCCAACAACTAAATATAATGCAAATTCTAAATTAGGCCATTGAGAAAAATAGCCAATCAAACTCTTCCATAAACTAATTAAAAACATTCTCATTTCTACTCAATTACAAGTTTCAATATTCTAACACTTGCCCCTAATTCAACGCGCATAAAATATATGCCATCATGAAAATCATTTAAGCTGTACTCAACTAACCATTCCTGTTGGCTTTTTTGGGAAATATCCGAATATATTTCACGGCCAGTTATGTCGAATATTACAATATTTAAAACACCATAGTAATCATTATTTAACATCATTGTGAATTGTCCATTACTTGGATTTGGATACAAACAAATTTCATCCTCTAAGTTGAATAATGGTGCGTAAATAATGGTTTCAGGTCTGTTGAAATATGTTTTTGTCGGACACTCTATGTTGTCCCATACTTTAACCCAATAGTAATTGATTGCGGTATCAATCGAAGTGAAATTGCACCAATCAATATTGGAACAAGTATTAACTTCAATTCTATCTGATTTCTTTTCATAACCCCATTGAATATTGCTATACTCTTGGTTTGATAGTACAAGAATACCTGTACTCAAGTTGTTTGATTTTACTGTAATCTCAACATTGTCTGGAGATGTTGTTGCAGACATTTGCACAAAAAATTCTTCTGTTGTAGAACAATTAGGACTGTCCCATAAAAATTCTCTCAAAACAACATTTCCATCTTCAGCAGTTTTACTCCAATGAACAAATATTTTATTTGTGTATTGACCTGACATAATTTGCCCATTCTCAACCTCCCAAGTTAAACCGTTTGTTGACTCTTCTGTGCTGTATTCAACCCACTGTTCATTTTTACAAACTTCTAATTCACCTGTTATAGTTGGATTCGGGTTGTCAAAAACATTTACTTTAACACTATCAGTTGCAGCACATTCATTTTCATCAATCACATTTACATAATAAGTTGTTGATACATTTGGATTAGCCTGTGGGTTGTATATATCAGAAAAATCAAGATACTCATCTGGAGCCCAATTATAATTAACTCCTCCCGATGCATTTAGCTGAGCGGAACTTCCTAAACAAATATCGATATCTTGGCCAGCATCAGCAATAGGTAATTGATGAACAATAACTAGTAAAGAATCTGAAAAATCGCAACCGAAACTATTTGTTACAGTTAGGGTGTAATAATTATTTGATTGTGGAGTAACTGAGATTTGTGGAGTTGTTTCACCGGTATTCCAGTTTAAAGTGCCATCACCATTATAAATTATATTTGCAGTATCATAATTACATATCTCTATATCATCTCCCAAATTAAATTCAGGGACAGGATTAACGATAATTTCGATACTGTCTGTTACAGAGCAGTTAAACTGGTTTGTTAGAATAACAGTATAGATGGTATTTTCCTCTGGCGATGCAATCGGAAATGCTGAAAATGGATTATTAAGGCTTTCGGAATTTGACCAAATAAACGAGCCGATGCCACTGGCAAATAAATTAGTAGATTGCCCATAGCATATTTCAGTTTCACTTGCATCAATGTTTAAGTCCGGAGTTGGGTTAACTATTATATTTATACTTGCAGAATTTTCACAATTATTGCTGTCGGTTACAGTAACATGATACTGAGTGCTTTCAACAGGAGTTGCAATAGGATTGCTGATAGTAATATTATTTAATGTTTCATTTGGCGACCATGAATAATTAATTCCACCTGAAACATTCAACTGTATTGAGTCTCCATAACAAATTGTCTCAGAAATTTCTGTTTCAATTGTGGGAGTTGGATTAACAGTAATTACATAATTGGTCAGCTCACCTGAACAACCATCTTTTTCTATATAAATTGAATATTCTATAACACCGGGAGAATTAGTTGAATTATACAAAGTTTGTATCGGAATTATATGATTATTAGTTGTCATATTATTTGTAAAGCCACTAACTCCCTGACTTACATTAGTAATTATCCAATTAATATTGCTGTTAGCCAAATCAGTTTCTAAAATCACAATATTTGAGTTTGATCCAGAACAGATTGACTGAATCATCTCAGCGTTAATTATTTCTGGTCTTGGTTTAACACTAACTTCAATCTCGGTTCCATCATCGAGATTGCAACCAGAAGTTTGCGATATATAATGTGGCCTGAAGTAATAATCACCGTGCTCTGGTTCAACCAATGGGCTAGCAACAATAGAACCAGCACCTAAAGTCGTTGTTGATCTTATCCATTCGATATCACCATTAAAGCCTCCAGAAAACTCAGCAGAAAAACTGAGTTCTTCTCCAGTACAAAGAGTTTGAGGATTAAGATTGATGTTACTCCAAATAGGATCGTCAACTACTGTGATCATAGTTTCTGTTCCATCAACTAAGTTACAGCCGCTTACAGTTGATGAGTATTTGGGTCTGTAGAAATATGTGCCAGACAAATCTTCTTCAATAGGAGATATTACAACAGAGCCAATTCCGCCACTAGTTGTGGATCTTATCCATTCAAAATATCCGCCTATTCCACCGATTGTAGCTGTGCTAAAACTTAGCTCACCACCTTCACAAATGGCTGATACCGGAACAGAAATTACGTCCCAAATTGGATCATCAACAACTGTGATTATGGTTTCTAAACCATCTGTTAAATTACAACCACTAACTGTTGATATGTACTGGGGTCTGTAATAGTAAGTTCCATCATTGTTTTCGGTATTTGGGGAGCTTATTGTTGAGCCTGCACCTCCGGGAGATGTTGCTCTTAACCAATTAAAACTTCCTCCAACTCCACCAGTAAAATTGGTGTTAAAAGTTATTTCACCACCTTCACAAATATTAATTACAGGTATATTAATCGCTTGCCAAGATGGATCGTTAACAACTGTAACAGTGGTTTCTGCACCGTCAGTTAGATTGCAGCCACTAACAGTCGCGTCATAATGTGGACGATAATAAAATGTGCCAGTAGAATTTTCGATATATGGTGAGGTTACAATAGGTCCGAAGCCACCTGATCCAACTGAACGTATCCATTCTGTAGTACCACCTACTCCTCCTGAAAAACTTGTGCTAAATTCTAATTGACCACCATTGCAAATTTGTGAAACTGGAAATGTAACAGTATTCCACGTTGGATCATCAACAACCGTTATTGTTGTTTCTGCTCCATCACCCAAATTACAGCCACTAACGGTTGAAATGTACTTAGGGCGATAATAGAATGTTCCAGAAAGTCCTTCGTTGTGTGGCGATGTAATTGTAAATCCATCGTCGCCTGAAGTAGTAGACCTAATCCAGAAAGAGCTGCCGCCAAATCCTCCCGACAAACTTGCAGTAAATGTGAGTACCCCACCTTTACATATTTCTGTTACTGGAACCGAAATATTGCTCCAAACTGGATCGTCCTCTACATGTATTGTTCTTTCAATACCGTCGTTTAGAACACAACCACTGACTGTTGATGTGTACTGAGGTCTGTAATAGTAAGTTCCATCAGTGTTTTCAGTTTGTGGGGAACTTATTGTTGAACCAGCTCCTCCAGGGACTGTTGATCTAATCCAGTCAACATTACCACCTAAGCCACCTGAAATTGTAGCACTAAAATTAATTTCTCCACCTTCGCATATTGCTATAACAGGAACTGAAATAACATCCCACGACGGATCATTAACTACCGTAATCAATGTCTCTGCTCCATCAGTTAAGTTACAACCATTTACAGTTGAAACATACTGTGCTCGATAATAAAATGTTCCATCAATATTTTCAATATTTGGTGATGTTATAATAGAACCACTTCCACCAGATGTAGTTGACTTTATCCACTCGAGATTCCCGCCAAAACCACCGAGTAAAGCAGTGCTGAAAGTGATCTCACCTCCTTCACATATGCTTGTAGTTGGTATTGAAATAACATCCCAAATAGGATCATCAACAACAGAAATTTCATATTCTAATCCATCGGATAATTCACAACCACTATAAGTTGAGTTAAAAGTTGGACGATAATAATACAACCCATCGACATTTTCGATATTTGGCGAATTTACAATTAATCCTGCACCAAGCGTTGTTAACGATCTAACCCATTCAACTACGCCACCAAAACCATCAGAATATGTTGCTGTAAATGTGATTTCTCCGCCTTCGCACACATTTGTAGGCGACACACTAATTACATCCCAAGAAGGATCATTATAAACTACGAGTTTTGCAACTTCTGAAGTGTCAATACCAATAATTATGCATCTGTATTCATTGTCATTAAATAGAATGTCACAGTTAAGAATGTTTAAATTTAGTGATTCTTCACCAATCAAGTCTATCCAGCCCATACCTACGTTTAATTGCCATTGATAATTTGCTGGTTCACCGGTAGTTGTAATTAAAAAGGCTGCATCTCCTCCAGAACAAACTGTGTCGTTAATTGGTTGCTGCGTAATTGACTGGCTAATCAATGTTCCAGAAATAAGCAACAGTGAAACAAGTCCGATTAATTTATATATTTTCATTTTTATAACTTTAAAATCTATAATTCAAACCAAGAAAAATCCCGTAACGCCTTATTTTAAGTTCATCATACCTGTACAAAGTGCTGTTTATTGTATTGGGATTATATGATAATATTTTGTCTGATTGATCGGAATTTAAAATGTTTGTTAATCCATATTCATAATATCCACCAAGGCTAATACCAACATGTTTTGAGAAATTATAATTAATATAAATAGGTAGGTTGAGAGATAATACTGTTGGGTTAAGCTTTAAGTTTTGTGTAATACTTATGGGTGCGACATCCTGCACATTGTCATACATACCGCTAAAAATGGTGTCTTGGCAGTAGAATGGATAAATTGCACCGTAAGAAAGTGTTCCTGATGTGAATTTGTAGGTTGCATCCAAGAGGTGCGTAATTTTCAAACCAGGATTTATAGAGAAACTTACCTTGTTGTCATCGAAGTCATCGAAGAAACTGAAACTTAACATGGGAGTTATGGAAAGAGTTTTAATATCAATTTCTTCAATTAGATTGTTGCAATAAACAACTTTGTAAAACATATCGCCATCTTTATCAAAATTTTGATCCGAAAGGGTGTCACTAATTTGTAATCCTGTAGTGGTAAAATTATTTTCTCCGTAATTGAATTCAATTCCAAATCCTAGAAATTTTAAATTGGGCAATTTTTTATAAAAATAGCTACCGGAATAACTTGTACTAAAATCTGACTTGATTTTATTTGTAGAGGGAAACGACAGCCTATTTAAGCTAGAATTAATTACTACACACGAAAAACCCCCATTGGTTTTAATGGATTCAATATCATTTTTTAATAAGCTGGCGTTTTTACTTAAGGTGGAAACAATATTTTCTAAAGAGTCAACATCATGCTTTAGCATTTGATTTTGCATTTGAAAATATGAAAAGTAGAAGTCAAAATTTAATTTAGAAACTAACTGGCGTAGAATATTATTCAATTCGTCGCTAGTGCTGTATTCTCCGCTATATTGAATGAAATTACTTTTCTGATGTGCATTATCTTCTCGAATATAGTTAAGGTTCAAGCCAGCATTCTTACTATATTCAATTAAATACTCAAGCAACATTTTGTTTTCTGATGTTATAAAAATCCAGCCGGGTTTAAAGTTTATTTTTTCTTTCGAACCATTAACCTTTAATGTCGCAATAGCATTTTCATTTCCAAAAGTTACAGATCGCTCAAATACAAGCATATTGAGATTATAAGTACTATAATTTTCCAAAACAATATCTATTGGTTCAATAACATCTCCCGGAACTGTACTATTTTTTGCTCTAAATACAATTATTGTCAATTTGTTGTCAGTTAATAAATTATTATATATAGAGTCAAAATCAACTACTAGGTTTGCTACTGTTTGTCTTGAGCAAACTACAACATCTTGAGTAAAACCATATATATACATAGAGCATAAAATTGTCAGTAATAACAAAAACTTTTTTAGTGACATGAGAATTGCAATTTGTTAATTTCATTACTTGGACCATAAATATTTGGACAGATGGTTCCTCCAAATCCTCTGATTTTAATACTCCATAAATCTTCATAGTGAATATCATCAATATTTGCTCCAATATTCATATTTTGCTCAATATGTTTGTTGATAAAATTCTCACTTATATAAAAACATAAAAATCCACTTTGAAGGATACAATAGTAATCGTTGTTATTATCGGTTGGTAAAACATCTCTACTAAATTGCATTTTAATATCTGGTAACTTATCTGTCATTAAAACAAATTCGAAAGAATTAAACTCTGTAACATTTGAACATTTAAAAAAATAATACTTCTTTCTGAAGTCAGAAGTTATTGCTCTTATTTTTACTCCAGAACTGTAATTTATAAATTCAACTTTTAAATTTTTATTCTTAATTTCTTCATTTAATGCTAAACAAGGATCAAATTGATTATCCTGAAAATGCAGAATAATTATTGATTTATTTTGTTTTTCTTTCCTGATTATTTTTACTGTGCTTTGTAAGTCATTAATTAAATCAGCGGAGTTATAGTAAACCTTTAATCTCTCACTGCCAATTGTAATTGTATCAATTTTAGAAGTAGGGTTAGATGTGTTGAGAATAAAAGTATAATCTTTTGAAGATGAGTAATCGCTCAGAGCGCACTTCAGCCACAAATTAAAATCTCCAAAACAATTATTCGATTTTATCTCTTCTGTGAAAATCGCATCTTGCATGTTATAGTTCTTCCCATCAAAAATTTTAAACTTTCCATTGTCACATCTTGTTATAATTAGACTTCCAACCCCAATTTTTTTCCCATGTGGTAAATTATCTGCAATATCTTTGAAACTAGTAGCTGCAGTATAATTTGAAATATAATCTTTTTGAGTTAAAAATACCACATTGTAATTTCGTTTAGGAATTACTTGAGAATTCGCAGTATAAAAATGAGTATTAAATAATAATACTAGGAAAAAGTAAATAAAACTTTTGTTACAATACATAATCATCTATTTAAAACTTTAATTATAGCTTTTTAAGCTTACAACCATCTGCTTGATTACAACTAACTATTTGATATGGACCTAATATTTCTGTTTCAATAATATCAGTATCTCCAAAAAGTAATTTGAACCTAAAATAATATTCATTTTTTTCTGTTTGATCGTATAGAATATTCAAATATTCAAATTCACTTTTGGCTGCTGGAAATTCCGATGTGCTTAAACACTTATAATCAATATTGTCCGTAAAATTATTGTTGCCAAATGAAACCTGCATCTTAAGTATATATTTGTCAGAATTTAGTTTGCTATTATAATTGATTATAAATTTGTTATTAAAGTAAGTCGCTTTTATTTGAGTTGGATGCACAATAGGTTTATCAACAATTGTTACAATTCCATCATTAACATAGACCATTATATTCGCGCTATCAGCATAAACTTTGTTATTTTCTCTGTAATATACTCTTACAGAATAGAGCGATGAAGCATTAGGTTGTATATTAATTATTGAATCTTTGCTAATTATTGTTCCCTGTCCAACTGCTCCTTTATACCATTCATAATTTAAAACTTTCCCAGAAATCATTGTTGAAGCTAAAAGATTTGTTGATTGTCCAATATTTAAATGTTGATTTCCCTTTATCTTTAATGAGATTGATATTGTCGTATCACAATTAACTTTAAAATTCTCAACTGTATCAAAAATTATTATTCTAGAATCAATTTTTGTAGTTTTAATGTCCTTTCGAGAACAACTACTCCCAGAATTAAGTGGATCATTGTACGGGTGAGATTCTGGATATACCCATTTCAATTCATAGTTACCCAATTCACAAACATATTGTACGTTTTGATTATTCCAGTTAACACTTTTTCCATCTATTGTAAAATTAAATTTATCATAAACGTTTTTGTTAAATGGTATTTTTTGTTGAGTACCATCTTTATATTCTATAATATTTACAATAATTGAACCATCCTTATTATCTTGAGTTACTTGTACACCATAAGTCACCGGATCTTCCCCACCCGAGAAAATCATAATAAGCAAAATCAAAACCAGTACACCGATTAAGATATATTTGTACTTTTTCGCGAACTCAATGATTTTCGATACAAAGCCATCACCAATAGAACCTTTTCCATCTGCAAGGCTAAAATCACTTGTCCCACACTCAGGACATTTTAAAGTAAACTCATCTCCATCAAACAGATGTCCCTGACTACATTTATATTTTGGCATAATAAAACAACAAGTATTAATCAGATTTTATAAAATAATCTTATAACTTAATTTTTGCTAAAAATATAAATAAGTATTCTAATTTGCAAATTAATTCTTATTCTATTTATGAAATTCTTAGATTTAAAAACATTCCTTTCTAATTTCGCCCCCTCACAACTACCCCCAAAATCACAACTAAACAAAAAACAAAAAATAGTATATAATGCCAGTCTTCTGCCCATAATTTTTCAATCGAGGATTGAGAACTTTGTTGTAAAACCACCTTCTCCACAACCACTTCCCTCTCCACCACAACAGTATCAGCCGCATGCTCAGCTTCTACATAAACAGTGTCCAGGACTTGATGGATTTTTACTGTGAGCTTTTCTTTTGTGATAATAACGGTATCTTTTAAGCGATCTTGGTTGAATGATGTATCAATCCTGGTTTCGGGAATTATGGTTGTGTCCCTGATTCTGATGGTGTCGGTAGTTGCAAGTTCAGGATGGAGAGCAACTAGGCGATTTAGTCGCTTTTGGGGTGTGCAGGAGCTTGTTAAACTTACAATTACTGCTGCTAATATCAATAGGTATAAAAACTGTTTTTTCATGACTATTAATCTATTAGGTATCCTTTTGATGAAAAATATTCTCTTTCGTTGATGACTAGATAATCGTATAAATCAGTGGTTTGATTTATTCTTTTGATTAGTTCTTGCTCCTTTGATCCAGGATGGAGAGTTCCCTGAAGTAAATTTCTGATAACAACTATTTTATGTCCTGAGCCGGCTTTTTTAATGTGTTTTTCTAGTTCTTCAGGACTTTGAGCGTAAAGAAATATGTAGTCTTTTACATATCCTCTTTTGTCTAATAGAATAATCATGAACCCTTGTTCTTTCTTAAGTTTTATTCCAAATTTTTCTTTTGCAAATGAATATATTCTGCCTATATTGTTGCCAAAATAATTTTTGTTTTCTTTAATTAGTTTTGCTTTTCCTGATACTTTTCCTAGTCCTTCACCTTTCGTCCGTGATAATATTATAACAATAACGATAATCGTAATTATTGCTGCTAAAATGCTTATTTTTAATTTTACACTCATCTTTATAGAATTATTTATTTTCTAAAGTAAGCCTTCGTCTGCAAATGAATAGTACGAGTTGTTTGTGATGATCAAGTGGTCTAAGGGCTGTATGTCCATGATTTTGCCGGCTTCTTTTACTTTTTTTGTGAGATCTATGTCACTCTGACTTGGCGATAGGTTTCCTGATGGATGGTTATGACTCATTATTATACTTGTCGCTAGTGTATTTAAAGCTACGCTAAACATCAATCTGAGATCGGCTACTGTTCCGGTAATTCCGCCCATACTAAGCTTATCATATCCCAAAACAGTATTGGACCTATCTAATAACAATATTATCATCTCTTCCCTGGTCTCAATCTGATTACTCCATATCTCCTTAAATACCTTATAAGCATCAAAGGATGTTCCTATTGTTAGTTTTTCGCCGGGCTTGATATTTTTGCTGTAAACGATCCTAACTTTAGGAGGATTCTGAGGTATTTTACCTTTGCCTAGACCTTCTTCCTTATCTTTTTTACGCTTGCGAATAATTAAGCTCGCAATGGCAATGGAGATACAGACAAATATAATTACAAGATATTTTTTCATCTCTAAATGCTTCTAAATTGTTCTATCTTGAGATTTCTGCCCGGACATGCTGTCGCATTTCCAGGAATTTCTTTGTGACCGTAAACCGGTAGTTTCTTTTTGAACTTATCATTCAAATACTTAATTAAATTCTTGAGTGATTTTTTCTGAGCTTCACTTGGTTGCTCGGTCTCAAAATTCCCGTTTAAAACAATTCCGATTCCGGTTGCATTTGCATTGATAGTATGCCATCCTATCGAAGTGAGTTTATTTGTCTGATAAATGGTTCCATCCGGCTCAATACAAAAATGATATGCAATTCGTGGTGATTTTAAATATCCCTTGGGATCGATATGCCACCTGGCAAAATCATATACATTAAACTTGCCTGCCGGTGATGCCGAATGATGAACAATAATCCTATCAATGCTGCTTAAATTTCTTTGTTGATATTCGCCTCTGTTGGGAAGATCGTTTGTTATGTCTTTTATCATACGTATAAATTTTAACTTGCGTGAAACAATAAATATCACCAGTAATAAAGCTCCGGTGATAATCCAATTTTTATATCTTTTAAATGTATCTGTAACCTTGATTATCATACCATTGCTTGTGCAATTTTTGCCATGTCAGAAAATTTCACTTGACCCGAATATCCGTTTGCAATTAATGCAGATTCGGTGTTTGGTCCAAAATATCCATCCTCCGAAAGCTTTGTATTATATGCTTTGTTAAGTGCCTTCTGAAGACTTAGTACATTATTTCCCTTGCATCCTTTTTGTAATGGATAGGCTTTGCAATCTAGATATTCTAATGCTCTGCTTGCAGGCAAACTCGGGCTTGTAGTTTTTTCTTTCAGGCTGTCGGTTCCTGTAGAGCCTTCGCTTGATTCAATGCCAAATCGTTTCTTAATTTCGTCACGCTTCCAAAAAACTATTGCTCCAATAATCAACACAATTACTAATAATATTCCTTTTGCTTTCATCTCGATTGTTTTAATATGTTATTCCGTTTTGTCTTAATATGTCTCTGACTTCCTGAAGCTCTCCGCCATCAAGATCATCTGCAAGCCAACTTTTTAAATCTCCTGTTAAATCAGCAAAAAATGTCCCGCCATCTTTTTTCCTGGTACCGAAACATTGTTGTAAATGGTTCCAATCGTCTTGTGTTCGCAATCGCATCATAACATCATAAATACTGTCTTCCTGTGTTCCTGTTCCATTCATGGCTGATTCTAGTGTGCTGCACATCGAGAAGTACTCGCCGCGTTCAAAACTTAAATTTGATTGATCTACATCTATCTTCTCAACATCTCTGTGCATCATCCTTCTGATTGCTGCTGCAATCTTATTCTTGAATATTATTAAAAATATTATTACAAATATTGCAGTCCATGTTTTGCGCCTGGTGTCAGGTGGTATGGACTCATACTTGTTTTTTGCCAAAAGGGCTGATGTTATCAGTTTATCGTACATTTTCTATGATTTTAATACTGCTAATACTCGACGAACATACTTTGGCAAACGCAACAACAATTGGGCTTCAGGTAATTGTTCGCCTTCTTCTATCATCTCTTTGACAACAGGAATTAACTCAGGCTTTTCATGTATCATTTCTACCGTACTCATAAGATCTTCGTGACTTATTGCACGGTTTAATACACTTAGTGCTTTTAGCTTCTGAGATAGTTCCTTTGTGTCTTTTGCATCAAGCTTGATTTCTTTGTGCATTATGCGACCATTGTCCTCAATTGTTATCGCTAATTTGTATGTTTTCATCGTCTTCTGCTTTTTTGGTTACTATTTCATTTGTTTGTTCACTCTGCTCTTTTTCTTCCTCGATCTCATCTTCAGGGATTAACGCATCCATCAGATACATTTTTTGCTCATCTGTCATGTTTGATATTGCTCCAATTAGCTCATCAAATGATATGTTGCTTTTTGATTTTTGTTGCTCGGGACTTTCGGCAAAGTCATCATCATCAATTATTGGTTCTGAAGCTTTTGTATCGTTTTTTGCACTTCCTAAATCGTTTTTCTTAAATGATTTCTTCACTATTTTGTCTGCTTCATCCAGTCCAAAGGCTGATTTCCCTAACTCAAATAGTCCTCCGGCTATTGATTTTGTGTATTCCTTAACCGTTCCTAATCCTTCAGCTTTTCTTTCCTCAAATTCCTCAAGTTCCTGAAGTAACTTTCGCTCTTTTTCCTCAATTTCTTTTGCACGAAGCTCTAATTTGTATAACTCCATTCTCATCTCTAACTCTGCTATTCGCTTGATGGAGTCAGTTTCTCTTTTGGCTGATATCTCATCGTACTCTGCTTTGATTGAGCGTGTAGCATCGGAAACGTTTTTGTCAATTATTCCCTGAAGATCCTGATATGATAATCCGGCTATGCCTCCAAAATTAGAATTGCCGGCTTGTGATCTGGATGGAAAGCCCGGAAAACTTAATGGCATCATTTGTTCTTGTCCGGTTGGATAGGGTGCAGATCCTAAATATAAGGGTTGCCCTAAATCATTTCCTTTGAATTTGTCAAACCTTAGTTTAAAATACTTCTTTGTTGAGTTTAGCATATTCCCGGGATTTGACTTTTCTCCATTCCCAATTACTATTATCAATTCATGTGGATAATCTTTGTTTGCATGATCAATTAGAAAATTCCTGAACTTTTCTGTTTCTTCAGATGTTCCGGAAATTATTTCTTTCATTTGGTTTTGCAAGGGACGAACACTCCACAAATCATATATCGGAATGGTATGATTGCAAAATCGTTCTGCAAAGTTTTCATCGTAATCGTGTATGTCGAAAATATGCTGCATTATTTTGTTATTTTGAGTTTTACATATTGTACTTTGTAATCAAAACTGTGTGATTGTGAAAAATTTATTGATCCTTTGTGTCGCGTGATTATCTCTTCATCTATTGTCTGGGCTGCTGAAAGCTGCTTTTGTATCAATCTGCTTTCTGTGGCCGAATGATATTCAAGCCAAAAATCAATTGATGATTCAATACTGATCTTATGAATAAAAACTGTTTCATCTCTGGCAACATCTATCCTATGTGGATTTTCTTCCTGGTGATGTGATATCACAAAAGCTCGGTTCTCGCCAAGCTCATTCTCTACCATTGTTTGCAATATGCTGTTTGTTTTATTCATTTCTCAAGAATTAAATAAACTGATGTTTCTGTTCCGACTAATCCACTAACAACTCCGCTGATTATTTCCATCTCTATTGGTTCACTTAATTTTAATAGTCTTTTGTTTGGCGGGCAATCTGTATTTTTGCCGAACTCAAAACTATGTAGCATAACTTTTTTCCCATTGTCAAAAGCCAGCGACAGATTGACTCCGCCTGAACAAAAAGCAGCACTCACTTTCTTAAAATCCTTGATAGTGAATCTAAATGAATCACTTCCTTGATTTTGAAGTTTGCCTTGATATATCTTATGCAAAGAGTACATTGATAATTTCTTCGGGATTATTGGTTAATAATAATTGTACTTGCAGATTGTAATTCGAGCTCCAGGACGGATCATAAAACTTTATTGTCATCTCGTCACCTGATACAGGAACGGGCTTAAACCATGAGAAAAATCGTTTGTTTGGTGCTACTGATCCTGAACTCATCACATGTGATGCTTCAAATCTTTCGGGTAAAACATCCATTCCTTTAATTTTTACTTGCTCCAAAATGGATTTTTCACTTGCATTGGTGTTCGAATAGCAATACCAACTAAATATTTATAGTCTTTGTCCAGCTCTTCTTTTAATTCATGGACTTTATCGTTCACTATTACTTTATCAATACATTGTATGATAAAACTTGTCTTGCTTAATTCTGTCATTTTGCTTGTCCTCCTTTTGTTCTTTCTGCTTTGATTTTTAATTCGTCTATTTCTCCGGAGTGTTTTTCAAGGATTTTTTCATGCAACTCAATTGACTTGCTCAGGTATTCAATGTCCTTTTGACTGCCTTTTATGGATAATGCTAAGTCCTGAATTATCTTTTTGAGTTCTCTCACATTTGCAACAAAAAACGAGAGTGTTACTCCGTTTAATGATAATAGTACACTGATAATTATTCCAAATATTTTATCGCTGTTCATCGTCCTTGATTTTTGTGTTTTTATAAAGTATTGCCTCTGCGAATTTCTGAAATGCTTTTGGTGCAAATCCTGCTGTGATTAAAAGTGCATCTAAATCGAAATAGATTGTCCCTTCAATCATTTGCCAGGTGATAATAATAAATGCAAATATCAATGTCATCAACGATTGCAAACGCATCAGGGAATCTATTCCTTTGCGTTCCTCGAGATATCTTTTGATCATGCTCATATACAATTACTATTTATCAAATTCAGCACTAAAAATTGAGGTTTTGCCTTTTGCAATAATTGCTTCAGATGTTTTTGTTTCACCATCAACTGTTACAGTTACCTTGTAATTACCCTCAGCTAAATTCAATTGATAAAAACCGTACTGGTTTGTAACTGACTTAAACTCATCACCGGAACCGGTTTTTGCTTTGACCTCTACTCGATTAAGTGGCACTGTCTTTTTGGTGATATCGCCCTGAAGCAAACCATGATCTGCTCTTTCACTTAATCCTCCCATTCCATTAACCGCATGATATAATTCAGGATCTCTGCGAACTGAAATCCCCAGTTCTCTTCTTTGCTCTGTTGACAATGCTTTTATTGAATTCTTTAAATCCATAACTCTTTAGTTTTAATGATTAAAAATAAAAGAGGTCCGGTTGCCCGGATCCTCAATTATCACAAATGAATTTTTAGTAACTTTTCACCTCAGTGCCGATAAGCTTCAACTTTACTTGCCCGCTCATGCTGGATGGAGCATCTTCGATGTCCACGGCAATGGTCTTTTTAGGTACAATCAGTTTTGGATTATTCAAGACGATTACTCCAAAATCTCTGTTGACGTTGTAGCCAAACACTGGTGCCTGAAACATGTCAACCGGATTTTTACTCATGATTTCACGAGTTCCAATCTTAAATGTAAAAACTGCATTGGCCAAAAAGTCAGGAAAAAGTTCGTCGAAGCGTCCTGATGATCCGCTGCGATATTGCAAACTGATTGCCGATAGCAAAAAGTATTGGTTCTCTGCCAACTCCGCATCATCAATATTACGAAGACCGGCTTCACTTTTTTCGTTCTTCTTGATGATGTCGGTACTGGTGCCGGCAAGCTCACGAATCACAAAATATTCCTTGTCGGAAATTTGTGCTCGATCTTCTTTTAACATCTTTTGCATGCTTGCAGGCAGATTGGGTATTCGCTCAATCATTTGCTTCCTGAACATACTTGCACCAAGTTTCGAAAACTGGGCTGCCTTTTTTCTACTCTCTGCGCCGGCTTCGATGCTGCCGCTTAATCCGCTGAGGATAATCTCCTCGTTTGTCATTTCACTCATTTCTGTAAGTATTTAATTAAACATTAGTAAGTAATTTCATCTTTCAACTCTCAGCACTCCAAATACTCTATGCACTTTAGACACTCCAGACACTCCAGGAACTCAAGGCACTCAAGGCACTCAAGGCACTTTAGGCACTCTAGGCACTTTAGACACTCCAAACACTCTAGACACTCCTTTACCTATAAAGCTCGCTAGAAGCTTGTTTGATGCAATTCTTCCACTTCATTTTTGGATGTGCTTTCCTAATCTTTTTTGCCCTTTCGGTAATCATCTTAAATCGTGCTGATGCTTCGGTGTTCTTTTTGCCTCCCGATAAAGTTTTATACCTCTTTGGCTTTGCTTTACTTGTTTTTCTTTTCATTCCGCTAAATTGAAGTTCAGGTTCATTTATCTTTTTTTTTTTACAATTGCCCATGCTTCTTTCCAGGCTGTAGATCCTCCGCCTTTGGATTTTGCAATCTTGCGAACTTCGCTATACATATTATTGTAATTCTTTGCTGCTGCAATCTGCCTTGGACTTAGTGGTCGGTTAAATGCATCGCGAAATACTTTTTTATAGTATGATTTTCGATTCGAGGTATTATAAGGCTTTTTGTCCTTCTTAATCTCCTCGCGAACAAGTGATGCATAAGCTCTACTGTTTAAGCCTTGACGCTTAATGTAGTTTTCTTGCTTTCGTGATAATCCAACTTCTCCCAATCCGCGTAAGGAGTTCTGACGAACTTTCCAAATTATCAGTGCTGCAATTCCGACTGTCAAAACAATGGAAACAATAATTATCATTGTTTTATTCTTGGTCAGAAAATATTTGAATTTACTGATCTCATTGCCTTCTTTATCACGATAGATTTTGGTTTCTTTCCCGTTTTCATCGGTTACAGTTTCGACACTTGCACCTGATTTTTCATCAATCTCGATATTTTCCGGTGTGCCGGTATTTGTAACATCCTGATTTTCTTTTTGTGTTCCTGTTGCCATACTTCTGGTTTTTGATGTTGTTGAACTATCGGGAGCATTCGTTTCTTTTGTTTCGTCAACAATACTTCCGTCTTTTCTTCTCAATTTTAACTTTTTGAATATCTCGATGATGCCTCCAAAAACTTTGGTCACTGCTGTGATTACTGCCGGAGCCACTCCAATTTCGCCTCTAAGTCCTGATTTTTTTGCACCACGGCTATTCTTTACCATTTGCTTGAAATAGAGTTTATCACCACCTAATGAGTGCCATTTTTGCTCTGCTTTGTCTTTTGCAGATACAAATTGTCGCCACTCTGCTGTGCTGTATCCTAAGTTTCGGGCTTCTGATTCTGTAGCATAACCAATGGCGAGTTTCTCAGCCATAAAAAACACATTGGCTCTGAGAAAGGTTTCCATGGTCTTGCGTAAAGTAAAGGTGGCTGGATTATACTTGTTTAAGGCATGTCCTACTTTTGCAATTTTTGGATGTTTTTCCTTGAATTTTTGTACTCCTTGCTTTACTTTTGCTCCTAACTTTTTTAGTATTCCACCTGATTTTGCAGCTGGGGATGTCTTTTTCTTGAATAGTTTGATGGCTGCAAGTCCTTCAAGATCTTCTTCACTGTAATGGTCGCTGATGATTTCTTCAAGCATTCCATTTTCTTCTAAAAGCTTTAGATAATACATATCATCATCGGCTTCTCCTGAAAGTCCATTCACAGCATCGTCTAATCCGAACTTTACAGTTTTGTAAAAATTCTTGAACAATGTGTTTTTATCAATTGCTTCATCCAAAACTTCGATGCAGCTTGCTTCATCACCAAAATTGGCAATAATCTCATTTATGAGATTTAGATCTGTTTGATTATCGTTTAATTGTGATAATTCGGTAGGAAATTTTACTTCATTTTCGAGAGTGTTTTTCGCATCAATCAGTTGTTTTAGAATGATGTTTCGCTGTAGTTCCGTCCCGCTTATTACGGTGTCGTACTCATCGTATTGATCTACTATGGCAATATTGCCAAGTAATCCCTGGATTGTTTCTAATCCATCATCCTCAACAAAAGTACCTGACAAATTATTTATGTCAAAGTCTTCTGTGAGCTCACTGACCATATCAGTGGAAACTGTGCCTAATTCTTCTAGTCGCATGTCTATTACTATTTTGTTTTTTATTGGTTGTGCTTCATAATTAAAATGTGGAATTTCAGGAACGCAATCGATTACGTATCTTGCACCATCACGGCTATATGCTACAGGATATATGTGTTGCCACTGACTTGCTTTTTTGTAAGCAACTACCCATAGTTCGTGTGGTAATCCTAAGTTTGTTAAAATACTTGAGATTAGTATGCTCATATCATCGCAGTCACCTGTTCTGTCGTGTAAGGTTCTTTGTGGACGACGAAGCTGTTCTCGTCCGGGCTCATCATTTTGATAACGGATATTCTGACGAACAAAATTCCAAATATTTTCGTAGGTTTCTTTGCAATTGTCGCCCTGAAGACTGTATGCAAGATCCTGAACTGCCGAATAGTTTTCTCTCACTATTCTGCGAGCTGCATCAATGGTATCATGCACATCAGCATAATTCTTTAATGTAGTGGTATTGCCCGATACTGCATATTCTCTCATAATAGCATATAGTCTTCTTTAACACTTAGTGTAATTCCCTCCGCCTGGATAAAGCCAATAAGTTTTACTTTTAGCTTGCGCAGATTTATTTCTGACCAGTATTTACTTGGTTCTGTAATAATTTGCCATACTGTGGCATCCGGTGGTATAAGTTCTGACTCCTTAAATAATGATAGTGAGTTGATTAAATCAACATTGTATTCCAATGGGATATTTGTTGTTTCACGGCTTTTTAGCATCAAGCTTCCGGGAAGGATGTTTGTTTGTTCTGCTATTAGTTTTTGTGTTTTTGGAGAATAGCAGTCTAAGCTTAATTGATTGATTGTATAGTCTTTATCGGAAAAGTTGCGGATCTCGATGTATCCTTTCATTGCAAAACCATTGATGAAGATATCTTTAAGATCGCTAAAGCTAGTGAGCTTTTTTGCGGCTTTTAAGGAGGTGTTTCCAAGCTTTAGCTTTTCGGTGTCCTTTAACCTTCTAAATAGCTTATAGGCTATCCCGAATGTCAGGATCACAGCCACAATTATTAAAATATTTTTCAGCTTTGGCATTTTTGCAGTTTGTTTTTACTGCAATAATATGGTGAGCTGAATTAACGCTTTCCGTTAATTGGAGTTATTGAGGAGTAATGGGGAGTGATTTCTGGTAAGGGGGGAGGGGTTGTGACGTCGTTCAAATATAAATATGTTTTAAAATTGGTAAATTATTTTCTCTTGCTCCAAATTAGTTCAAGAACCATTTTTCCTTTTGTACTTTGATAAAATGCTTTAATTTTTTTCAAGTCCTTTGAGCTAATTTCACCTTCGATAAGTTCACAATCTTCTATTTTAAATTTAGCGTTAATATTTAGGTTTTTAGTCTTGACGTGAAAGTGTGGCGGATTATGGTCGTTAGAATATATTATCACCTGTAAATCATCAATTGTCTCTACTCGCTCCTTTGTAGCTGTATTATTTTCCTTTAAATGAAATTCTAACGATTTGTCATCTAATCCTAAATAATATTTAAGTAAATCCGATAATATTTTCTCAGTAATGTCTTTACTCATTCTTTATGGTTCTTCTTATTTCCACCAATGGTTACAATATGAAAAGTTGGGTATCAAGGAATTGTTCCCCCAGCAAGTGGCGCTGCACTTGTTTTGCACCCCTATCATTGAATAATTGATGAAACATTAAATTATTAAATTGTTTGTTGTGAAATGTTTTTTTTGTATTTTTGCAATTGAGAGTGCTCACTTTTCAAATTAAGCGAAGAATGCTTATGCAGAAGAATCGCAGTTAGAAATCGAGAGTACTCTCTTTTCATTTCTATATGGTTCATAAACAGAGTGAAAATATATTTTGTCAGGAATTTTTAATTCACTTTTATTTTTATCAAATGTTTTCACTCTCCTAAGAACTACCTGTACAATACTTTTTTGTCTGTAATTAAAATTCACATTTGCTCTTAGTGTCAAGAAATCGACTTTTTTAATAAATCTATTTGACTCTCTTACTAAACCCTTTTTAACTCTTGTAAAATAAGGAACAGTTTCACAAATTTTTTTGGATACCTTTAAAAGTAAAATCGAATTAATAATCCGCATTTTTCTTCTATTTAGTCGTGTTATATGTTTCCAGCCACTTTTTGAATACTCGACCAATCCTAGTGTTGGATTCTTTGTTTGAGTATAAAATGGATCATTTTCATCGCTAAGACTTTTATATAATTCCTTTGCAGATTTCTTAAAGTCAGTTAAGGACAACAAATGAAAATCATGATTAGTTGTGTCAATTTCTATAAGTTTGTTACTGACAAATAATTCTTTACCGAGCTTCGTTATCTGCTTAAAAGCTAAATCATCCAACAAATTTTTCTTATCAACTATAACGGAATATCCGTTTGAGTCATATGAATCGCCATTATTTAAATCACTCCACCAACATTGTTCGTTTTTTATATCTACAAATATCAAAATTACTGGACCTACAAAATTTCCCCACACTTCTTTTTTTGAGTTCAGTTTTTCTATAGTCCCGAAATTTACCCCAAACTTAGATTTATCTTTAATGTTTATATAATATGATTTTGAACCAGTTTTCGGAATCTCAGTTACTCCTTTTACTTGAACTCCAACTAAATTCCCTGTGTCAATATAATTCTGATATTGAACACGTATATTTTTTTCAACTCTAGTGAATTTAGTTAGTTTTCTAATCCTTATATAGCCATCAATGCCAATATCAGTATCGCCATCAATCCTTTGCAATAAATGCCCTGATTCTAGTATTTTCAATTCCGCAATAGTAATTGCCCTTTTACCTATCCCTTGAGTATCTAAATTTCTTCTAGTCATGTCAAATATTTCATTGAGCGCCTTGCTTGCACACAGCTTATTTATGTAATTTTCCCTCCCCAAATTTACAACCCGCTTCCCTAACCGCCAAACAAAATCCGTAAAATTTTCAAAGTATAAATTAAGTGCTACAAAAGCGTTCTAACCTAGAAACTCCTTGATCATTGTTTAGTAACCATGCATATCATTTTTAGTATACATGTCAGTAAAAATATTTTTCTCTGACAAATACTTTGAAAACCCATCAATACCTGGAAAAAGTGTTGATGAATTGATATTCATTCTATCAAGTCTTTTTAAGATTTCTATTTTTAAAATACCTCTAATCCGAATTTTCATAAGAGTTGGATCATTGGACCCTTGTGGTAGTTCTTTTGGTAATAGTACCTCAATAATCTGTTCGGTTGTTTTATTATTAAAATTACTTATTAAAAAAAGACCTTGTTGAGCATATAATCTTTTATTTACTTTGAATGGTTCAACTATAAGCGCAACATCATCTTGGTGGTTATAGAAAACCTCTTCAAAAACTTTGCTATCTCTTTTTATAAATCTACTTAACCAATTTACATCAAAATCGAATTTGCTACGTTTTAGGATATTCCTAGTTGATGCTGATTGCAAATTCTGATGCATAAATGCATAAATAGCACCATCTCTAATGTTGTCTTCGCCATAAAAATATTGTGAGGCGGCAAAATACAAACCTACATATGGAGATTTTGTAATGTCAATCATTCGAGTTGGTACCCCATGGTGTTGCATCAATGATAATAATTCGAACTTGTTATTAGGATGTGATTCAACCGGCAGATACTCATGAATACTTCTTTGGAATTCATTAATTAACCAATTCTCTGTTTGATAATGACGAACAGATCTCTCCAAACTAGATTTTAGATTAAATGAAAAGTCTGGGACTCCACGAAACAGATACATCTCAGTAAGATTATCAATTAAATTGAAAATATCTTCGACAGAATCCATTTCTATCAGGTTCTTAGGATTATTATAAAAATATGCCTCTTGCATTGTAATATTCATTTATCTACTTATTTTCTTAGCCTAAGCGATTAACTGCCTTTAATCAATTGTAAAAATCAAAATATAACACTTATTTAAGAAATCAGTTTCAACCCCCTTTTTTGTGCTTGTGTGGCTTAAGCGAAGGAGTATTCCCTGGAGTTTCCTTATTGTCTCTTTGTCGTCTATCAGGCTTACCTGTTGACTTAGCGGTTCGTTTTGGACCTGTTTTTATTCCCATAGCATTAATTTTAAATTATATTTTTACTCCTAAGATTCTGCAAACGACTTCCTTCGCTTTTTCTTGATTGTCTCTATTTAAATACTCTTTTATCCATCTCCCATTATTTCTCAAAGTTTCAATTTTTTGTTTTCCAAGTTGAGATAAACTATTAGTTGGCAAATTGTCTATTATATAAATGAATCCCGACTGTAAATTTTTATTTGACAAGCTCATATCTGCAATGATATTTTCTAACTCGTATGATGAAAAAGGATAATTTTGATTAGCATTCCAACATTTAAACAATCGAATTAGAGGTTTGACTATTGATCCAGATTGGTTATTTACATTAGTTAATTTCTTATTGAACTCTCTGGGATAAGTGTCCATCCAGTATCCATTCTTATCTGGTATTTGATAGTAATCTGATAGTAATCCACTATAAATTCGACAAGGAACCAAGTCAAATTTAATTTTTTGCAACTCCAAAACAACTGATGGATGATCTTTTACAACAGGTGTTCTAGGATATTTGATCTTCGCAAATTGTTTGATTTGATTTCTGTATGTTTCTGTATTAAATTTCTTTTCAGATTGATTAAAAATAATTAAAACATCAATATCTGATTTTTCATCAAACCTTCTTGGTAAAATTGTGTCGCGTTTATATGAACCAAAAAGTAAAACATCTGATATTTTATCACCAAAGCATGACTTTAAAGCAGTTTGAAAATTTACAATTTTCTCATCTATATAAGCACGTTCTTTTGACTTATATTTGATGAATAAGTCGTTTGAAATTATTTTAAGGGTATAATTGATCGTGGCCATTTTAACTAATCTGATAACGAGATTTTAATTTATTCCATTCTTCAGTTAAAGATGGATTATACTTTTCGAAAATTTTCTCTGGAATATTTGCATTAATCTTGCTATGTAAAGTTTCGTAATTTAGCCAATTCCTGTAAATATAAGTTTGATATTTATAGGTGTCCAATTTTATGTCTTCATAATTGAAAAGAGAAACCCAATTAGATTGAATGTTATAAAGACAATTAACAAGTATCAAGTGTTTAATCAATTCTCCGAGAATACTAGCTGAAAATAGGACTTGAAGAATTGTTAAAGCAAATGGGACTTCATTAAAGCCATAATAGGCTAAAACAGCAATAAAAACAAGGATGAAAGACGGAATTACAATTTTTTTTGTTGTCATCTTGCGGACAAGTGAGTGTGTAAAGAAACAGTTTTCGAAAAGATTCACAGCTGCTTTATATAAACCTTGATTCACTTCTTCATTATCATAGTATCCAATAGAACTATATGTTGAAATCTTTGAACCGAAAGAATTGTCTATAAAATCATCTCTTCTCCTACTATCTGCGAGTGGTAATAATATAAACTCCACTATTGTTTCAATAATAAAGTATATGGAGATTCCTATTATATTTAAAATATTAACGAAATCCAATAAGTTGTAATTGTTGCAAAATTCAGTGAACGTTACTGGAATAATTGAGAAGACAAAAATCGACCAAAATGTCCACTGAACAATAGTGCGTAGATTACTTATGACTTTATAGAGATTATAATGTGGTGCGAAGTCTGACATAGTTATTTATTTTCAATAAATCGTAACCATTCAGATTTTAAAAAAGAATCGGAATAACTGTTTTTCATTAAACCGAAGAACTTGTTAGCATCAGTTTGAAAACCATTATTGTTTAAGAAGGTCCAAATCCAATCAGAGATGCTGCTGGAAGATGTAAATGAGTAAAGAAAAAGATTGCAGACACGCTTTTCAATTTCAAAGTTCTTAATTCCTTTGTTGTAATTTCTATTCCATAGCTTTAAGATCTTAATCAATTCAATAAATTTGGAGTTCTTTTGTCTGAGAGAAATTATATTCGCTTCGAGATCTCCAAATTTAACATAGTCCCAATTAGTTAGATATTTGTCTGGAATGCTCATATTGTTAAAATAGGCAGCCTTATATGGCGTAATTTCAATTGATATTTTATTAAAGTCGGCTAGAATCGAAGGTTTGTCTTGCTTAATAACTGAATTTGGATATGTTGTTGTAAGACAGTTCTTTAATTTTGCAAGTGCAGTCTGTGGATTTCCCATTCCAACATATTTGAAGTATACATCAACGTCACTTATCCCTTTTACCATAGTTCCTCGTTTATATGAACCGCCAAGAAACGGCTCTCTAAAGTCAGGCTCATTATTAACGATGTTTTTTAGATAACTTAATGTGTCAGCAATATTACTTCTCTCTAGTTGAGAGTATGAAATTTGGTCAGCCTTTTCGATAATGTATTTGTCTAACATGTTTTTCCTATTTGGTTAATTAATTTAACTTTTAAAGTATTGCCAATTGAAGCTGTTTAGCATTATATCGTAATTCCTTATAAACTGAAGACAACCATGTTGAAACACTCTCATGATTTAAACATTTTGACATCCAATACAAAATAAGCAATTACGAGCATATTTAATTTTCACTTGTAAAATATTTTTTCATAACGAACCCTGATTTAGTCTGATTGGTTTCTATATCAATAAATACAATTAGTAAAAATTTGTGTCTTATTTCTAAAATCGTTGCTCTTTGACCACTTTTTACAATTCCGATTATTTCCGTATTTTTTTTAGGATATTTTCTAAGCTTTATATTTGCTCTGGCAACCTTTGTTTTGCTAAACTTTTGTAATTCTTGATGAATTTGAAATGATAGTCCTTTTTTAGTCTTATCAAGTTGAGTTTTTATTTCTGTTATGATTTCTGTATTTGACTTGTCAGTCTTAATTTCAAAAGGGTTATAGAAACAAAATAAAAATGCAACTATTGTCATTATGTCTCTAACAAATTGCTTTGCCTTTTCTGTTTTAGTTTTAGTAAGTAGTACATTAAGCTCAGTAATTATTGACACTTTTAGACTGTACAGGTCTTCACCTGTAACTGTTGGATTGGAAGTCAATAGTTCTCCTGTAAGATTTGCTATCTTTTCAGTTGCTTCGTCTACAATATTAATTTCATCCCAGCTTTGTGTTTTATTTATCGATCTCAAATATAATTTAGAAACTCCTTGCAAAGAAATCTCTATACTATTGAACTCGTTTAAATGTGAATAATCAATAGATTTTGCAATCTCACTTAGGTTATTCGAAAGAATTAATTGGTTAGCAGCTAAACTTGAAAGACTATCTGAAAGGACTTGATTTGTTTTAGCAATATCAGTGAGTGTAGATGTTAAGCTCAACAACGCAGAATACTGTTTAGGTGGTTTAATTGCTACTAATAAAGCTAGGTTACCTGCCACAGACCTTGCAGTAATATCAATAGGTTTAATCTGTTGAGAAATTTGCTTTGCAATATCTATTAGTCCACTAATTCCCGAAATAGCAATTTGTGCTTTTTGTTGCTCTTCTAATGCATATGCGAGTCCTTGTAATGAACTCAACCCATACAAACCTTGTAGAGAGTCATTTTTATTTTCAATTGTTTTAATTAAGCTTTGTAGAGTGTTCATTTTTTATTGTTTGGCTAATCTTAAATAGATTTTTGAAACTCCAAATATACAAAAACAACTGTAATCCACCAAACAAAATCCGCAATATTTTCAACAAAGAACAAAATTACTTCTACAAAGTCCACCTATCCTAAGAAATCTTTGATAAGTTTCATGCCGACTCTTAAGCAAATTATTATTTTATATAAAAATGAAACACTGTTGCTTATAGGTCGGCATAAAACGCATGGTAAACTATCCCAAGAATTCTTTTATGAGTTTCACCTGTTTCGGCATCAAAATTCTTAATCTTTGTTTACCCGGGTTAAGTTCGAGGAGTTGTTTGCGGATTGGAGTTAGCCAGTTGAAGATAGATAGGAAAATATTCAAAAACATTTCAAAAAACTTACATAATTCAAAACGTACTGTAGATTTACTATGATTTGAAAAATCGTTAATGGGTTCTCCAATTTTGTGAATCAAATAAAAAAAATGAATTTTTATACCCCACCTAAAAATAATTGAGGTTTTTTATTGTATTGCAAATAATTATTTGTAGATTTGAACACAAATATAATTAAACAACTATAAATTATGAAAACCTTAACACTAACAATGGCAATAATGGCTTGCTTTGTATTTATTGGATGTAATTCAAATACTAACCCAGAAGATGTAAAAACTCCAGATGAGAATATTGCAAAAGGTATAGAATTGTTTGAAAATGGGGATTATGATCAAGCCAAACAATTATTTAATGAAGTAATCAAAGATTATCCAGAATATCCAGAAAGTGTAGATATTTCATCTCTCTATATTGATAGTATTCTTTTTAAAGAAGCAATGATAAAAGAAGCAAAACGCCTTGAAGATTCAATATATTACACAAACAATACCATTAAAATAATACAATTATACACATCGCGTCCTAATTCGGCAGGTGGTGTAGATTTACATATAGTATGGAAAAACAATACTGGTAAATCTATTAAATATATAGTTTTTGAAGCAGAAGCGTATAATGGTGTTGATGATAAAGTAAATTGCACTATTCGTGATTATTCTTCTTTTAGAGGTCAAATAACAGGGCCAGTTAAAAATGGAGAAACAAAAGGTTATGGAACTTATTGGAGTTGCGCGTGGTATAATTCTACAATTAAAAGTGCAAAATTGGTTAAAGTAAATATCGAGTTTATGAATGATGAAGATGCTGATGTAGTTATTGAAGGAGATAATCTAAAATACATTTAATTAAACTTAACAACTCGAAATTTGATGATTGTTTTTCTTAATGATGATTTTCGGGAGTATATCTATTTTAACTATAACATCTATGCTACTATTGCATTCTAAAAAACTAGTTGGTTAATCCTCGGATTAAAATCCGAACAAGCTTCTAGCGCTTGGGGTGATAATTTTTTCTGTTGACTACAAACTTCAATGCACGTAATAATTAGTGATTTCGTGGGCGAATTTCTGTCACACGATTATCAAGTTTACAAGTGTTAGCGATAGTTAAAAATGATTTAGTTAAAATTAAAAGTTAGGCATACGTACGTATATTTTTATTCTTTGTAAATTATTGTAAATCTATCAGGAAAGTTAACAAATATTAATTCACAAAATCTTCCTAAATAGTAACCTTCAAAATCCTCAACATTTTCAGTTACATTATTAAATTTAAACACTTGAACAATTAAAATATTCCTACTGTCATCTATAGATAATTTGATTACTCCTTTATCTCCCCATTGTCCAATATGTTTTAAATATTTTTCTTCAGAGTCTTTAAAAATCTCCCAAGTTTTAAGGTCTCCATCTTCAATTACTTTTAAAATGTCTTTTTTAAAAGTAGTTGGGTTTTCTGTCTTAAATAATAATTTCATCGTATTATATTAAATTTATGATTAAAACAATGTCTTTTACATATGAGTCACTAAATCACTTTTTTTTAAACTTTCTAAAACTTCATGTGCAATTTGCCTCACGGAAGAGAAGGCTGGATTATTTTCAAAGACAACTATTCTTCCATTCACATTGAGTTTTAAGGAGTTCTTTTGTTTAAATTGGTAGTACTTATTATTCAATTTGATATCGAAATGATTTCCCCCATCTTGTTCCGCTATAGATAGAATTAAATCTTCTCTAGTTAAACTTGATCCTGTTGAATCATAGTAAATCACTTGTTCATACCAATTTAAAAATGGAAGATAGTCTTGTTTCTGCCAAGATGGTTTATAAAATAGTGGTTTGAAATTATATTTATAAGTTCCATTATTTCCTGAAATTTCTTTTATCACTAGTCCCATATATATGTCCATTACCCATACTGTGCAATTACGCATATTGTTAATAATGTAATTACTCACCCCTCCGGATTTTGTCGAAGAATCCCAAAAATTGATCTTTTCTTTTTCTTTTAAATGACTTAGTGCTGAGACATCTCTATTTTTATCTTTCAATAGATTTCTTAAACAAACCGAAATTCTTTTTATTTCAGATTCGTCACCATTATCATAATCTTCACAAGATTTTTTCAAAAATTTTACTTGCTCTTTGAAGTTGTCAATAAATTCTTCTTTAGATCTTTGCATATTTAATTTTTCCACCCCAAACTTAAAAACTCCCTCTCAAACCACCAAACAAAATCACAAATATTTTCAACAAAGAACAAAATTATTGCTACAAAAGCGTTCTATCCTAAGAATTTCATAATAAGTTTCATACCGACTCTTAAGCAAATTATTGTTTCATTTAAAAAGCATGAAACAATGTTGCTTACAGGTCGTCATAAAACACATGGGCATTTATCCCAAAAATTCTTTAATAAGTTTCACCTGTTTCGGCATCAAAATCCGTAATCGTTTTTTTCCTGGACTAAGTTCGAGGAGTTGTTTGCGGATTGGAGTTAGCCAATTGTAAATTGTGCGGGGTGTGGTATCGTAGTAATCCGCTAGTTCTTGGATGGTATATGTTGGCTTATTTTCCATACTTACAAATATATGGAGCTTCTGCAAAAATGCCAAATGCAAAGTAATTGCAATAGATGAAATCGAACTAACTAATTAAAACTTTACTGTTTTCGTAGCTACCTTTACACAAAAACAAAATACGACATGACTGATTTATATATCGATCTTGAATGGTTTTTTAACCAGGAACTTTTTTTAGTTGGTTACGCTTACTCTGTAACTACTTTCGGACAGCTATATGATGAAAGCTTAAATACCGAAAACATAATTCGCATGCTTCAACCGGTTGATGGCTATATTTATTTTTACGGACCGGATATCGGCATGCTTGAAAAATCAACCGGACTCGATATTCGCAATAACTTCAAATGTGTAAACCTCCTAAAAGTATTTCGCAACATTATGCCTGGAATGGACTCCTACAAACTCGCATACTTTGAAGAATTATTCGAGATAAAACGCTCACAACGCCAATACAAATCCAACATCTTCAAACTCTCCGAAGACTGGAACAACCCCTACAAAAAACAACATGTGCTCAAATACAATATGGAAGATGTGGTGAATTTGGTTAGGTTGAAAAGGGAGATATTTTCACTATATGGTATAAAGGAGGATTATTTGGAGGGGGTGAGGTGGTGAGGGAATCGCTATTCTATTTTAGTAGAATTATTTATATGCTATTATTTCTTGAATTAATGTGATTTCTTCAATAGTACTTAGTGGTTCAAGTCTTTCTAATAAAACAGTCTTTGCTCTAATTTTTGTAGAAACAAATTCGTCCCAATACCAGAAAGTTATAGTATCCTTTCCTAGTTTTGAACAATTTTCCCAATCGAAATCAACTCTATCCTTATCTTTAAAAACAATTTCTTTATCTGGATTATGAAAATATGGATGAATAATTAGAAAATCATTTATTTTGTAATTAATATTTGCATTTCCAACAATGGTTGGACGCTGATTCTTAATCAAAGAATTGCAATAATTACAAGAATAAAATAAATTTGTTGTTACAAAAGTATATTGTGAATATTCACCTTTATGAGCAAAGTGGTCAATCTCATTTTTTAATCCAATAAAATATCTCTCACAATAAACACATTTAGCTCTTTGATTATATAATAATTTTTTTGAAATTTCATTCTTTACGTTTTTAGAAATAGCATCCCAAGACTTGCTATTTAAACCTTTCTGTTGTCTGACTAATTCCTTTACTATTATTTTTGAAGCTTTAGACAATGATATTCTATTCTCAATATTAATCATTTTTTTCTAGATAATTATTTGCTTTTTCTAATATAATATTTAATGGATCGCTTTCACTAATTTTTATAATTGAAAACTTTTCTACTAACTTTCTAATACTGTCATAATCTTTTGAATTCCTATTTATTAATGATGTAATTTTTGTTAAATCATATTCAAAGAAACTATTTCTGGTAGACCTGACATTGAAAATACTATAAAGAACTTCTTCAGCTGACCATCCGAAAGTATTGATTCCTTTAGGCAAACTAACAATTTCAATTTCATTATTTTTATTTCGTTTTAATCCAATAATTGTTGAATCTCTACCTTCTAAATCAGAAACAAAAAAATGAGAATGAGTTGCAATAATAAAATGACACGTTTTATAGTATTCATTTGAAAATAGTTTCCTCATAAAATCCAAATATTTCATCTGCCAGTTTGGATGTAGACTAACTTCAGGTTCGTCAATTAATATCAAACTATTTACTTTTATATTAGCCATTAATGAAATAAAAGACGTAAATAAATTATATTCGCCAGAACTTACTTCACTCATGTTTATTACAGACTCTTTGTCTTTACTGCTATTATTATTGTTTGGAAGTATGAAATCAATTGTAGGAGGGGTTATAATACCTAATTTTCTTAAAATTTCTATTGTTTTATATTCTTTTCTTAATTGTTTTATATCATTTTCTTCCATTATATTAAACCTAATCATTTTTGCTGATGAATTTGGAATATCTACCAAGCGATTAGTACGTACAATATTATTACAATACTCAATTAGTTCAATTTTAGCTTCGCTACTTTCTTTAAAATTGGTTAAATAGTGATCTATTTTATAAGGTGCTGATGTTTCTGAGTGTTGATATTTAATAATAATATTATCAAAATATTCATTAAATTTAGTTTCATCTAGTTCTCCCCAAAAGAAAATACTGGTATTTATTGTCCGATATGTAATTGTAGGTTGGTAATTAATCTCTAATAATTCAGTGACGACTTTTCTAATTCCAATAATTAATGCAGGAATATCAAGTGTATTGACAATAAATTCAACTGTTTTTCTTACATGAGAAGTAGTATTAGCAGATTGAGGAGTATTTCGGATTCCTAAATAATTATAAATTTCAAATCCTTCTTTGCGAACAAATGGAAATTTATCATTAACCATCATGCTCGAAGCTGAAATACTTAAAGGTGTTTCAATGTCCGCGTTGGTTTTGCAACTGTTGCCGTTTTTTGTTATTGAAACTTCTATTTTTGAAGTTTTAACTGGTGACAGATTATTATCATCTCTTAAGAAATTTCTAAATTCAAAAATATCTCCATTCAATGAATATTTTAGATAGAAACTCCCAGTAACAGGATCTGTTATTGGAAAATTATTTTTGTACTCATAAATCTGCCTAAAAAGTCTAATAATAGTTTTTAGTAGATTACTTTTTCTAGTTCCATTAGCACCAATAATTACGGTGGTATAAAACTTTTCATAATTATTTATGTCGTCAACATAATTAAACTTTTCTTCACTATCTAATTCATCAACAAAATTAAACTTTAAAGTGCCAAAAACTTTATTATTAATAAACTCTAATTCTAGTAATCTAAACCCAGAATATTTATGTATTTCATCTATCATATTCGTTATAAACTTATTTAACAAAGGTTTTATCTTCTTATGCCACCCTCATATCATACAAATGCTTTTGAAACTCAATAAACAATGCGCTGATATTCTGCACATCGCCCAAAATTCCCAAAGCATCTTCTAATGATTGATATTTTGTTTGCAATAGAATTGGTAATTTTTCCTGATCAAGTTCACCAACACCTGCTTCAATGTATTTGCTTAATACAAATTCAATGAATTCTTGCTGTTTATCGTTTAGCAAAGCAAATATTGTAGCTTTTGCTCGGGTAACTCTTTCTTCTCTTGTAATTGGCTTAAAATCACTGTTGAAGACATATTCCAAGACATCGAACAAATCACTTTTTTCTGCATTAATTAACTGCTGCAATGATTTTAATTCTTCTTTTCCAAATCCAACATCTTCAAGTTTCCCTAATAGAGTTTTACGAGTGCTTGGATTACTCCATATCTCACGTAATTCAGCTTCATCCTTAAATAAATTAGGAAGTTCACCAAATAGATTTTCAAGAAACTCTTGCGATGAAATTGGTTTACCATCAGCATTCCAGAAAGAAGTTGAGATCATATGTTGTATTTCTCTTTCCTTACCATCTTTTAATTTGACTTTTACTTTTTTAGGGCAAACGCAAGGTCTCTCACCACAAACATGACAAGGTTCCGGAGGTTCTTTTTCGCATTTACATGGCATTTGACCACATATCGGACATGGTTTTGGAGGTGCTTTTTCGCAAATACAAGGAATTTCGCCACAAACAGAACATGGTTCTTCAGGTTGAGGTTCACCATCCCACTCAGGATCTAAAAATCTTAGATATGCATCTACAAAATCATATATGGTGAAATATTCCTTGCCTTCGAATAATCTAGTACCTCGACCAACTATTTGTTTAAATTCGATGATCTGTTCTACCGGACGCATCAAAATAATATTTCGAATGTTTCTGGCATCTACTCCAGTCGAGAGCTTTTGAGAAGTCGTAAGAATTGTAGGAATTGTTTTTTCGTTATCCTGAAACTCTCTTAAGAACTGTTCGCCAATTTCGCCATCATTGGCAGTAACTCTCACGCAATAATTTGGATCGCTACTGTTTTTATATTGATTTATTAAATCACGAACTGCAGCAGCATGAATCTGTGTTGCACAAAATACAATCGCTTTTTCATTCTGATTGATTTCATCCATAAAAATTTGAACTCTTTTTGCTTCTCGTTCTTTAATCTCAATAATTCTGTTAAAATCTGATTCTTTATATAGTTTGCCTTCTTTTATTTCGCCTTCAATTACATCATCATCATTTGTGTAAACATAATCATCGAGAGTTGTTTTTATTCTTTTAACTTTAAATGGAGTTAAAAAACCATCATTAATTCCTTCTTTTAATGAATAAATGTAAACTGGTTCGCCAAAATAACGATAAGTATCTGTGTTGAATTTTCTTTTTGGTGTGGCTGTTAACCCTAACTGTACAGCAGGGGAAAAGTATTCTAGTATTCCTCTCCAATTACTTTCATCATTTGCACCGCCTCTGTGACACTCATCAATTATTATTAAGTCGAAAAAATCTTGTGGGTATTGTCCAAAATTAAAACTTGCTGAATTATATGGATGTTGATTCTCAGCAGCCATAGGCAAAGTTTCATTATCATTATCGTTCTCTACAGTTTCGATTGCAGAAGTCATAAATGATTGAAATATTGTAAAGAAGATGCTTCCATTTGTTGGGACTCTTCCTTTTTGTCTAATATCTTTAGGTTTTATGCGAACCATTGCGTCTTCGGGAAAAGATGAAAATGAATTGAATGCCTGGTCAGCTAAAATATTTCTGTCTGCAAGAAATAAAATACGTGGTCTTCTTTTACCATCTTTATTGAGAGACCACCGTGATTGAAATAGTTTCCAGGCAATTTGAAAAGCTATTGCTGTTTTGCCTGTGCCTGTTGCAAGTGTAAGAAGAATTCGAGTTTTGTTTTGAGCAATTGCCTCTAAAGTATTTCTAACAGCAATCTCCTGATAATATCTTAACTGCCAGGTTCCTGATTTATCTTCAAAAGGTATTTTGTTGAACTTATCCCGCCATTCGTTTTGGTCGCTGTAGGTAAGTTCCCAAAGTTTTTCCGGTGTAGGAAAATTAAAAATAAGTTTTTCCTCACCGGTTTTCATGCATATCTGATAAATCTCTTTACCGTTTGTCGAGAAAGTATAATCAAGGTTAAGCTTTTGAGCGTATATTTTTGCCTGGGCAACACCCTCGCCAACAGGCAATTCGTTGCTCTTTGCTTCAACTACAGCAAGTTTTACGCCTTTGTAAACAAGGATATAATCTGCAATCAGAGGCTTTTTACGACCTCCACCGACTTGTATTCTGCCATCTGTAATTTTACAGACATTACGTTCTCGAAGAACTTTTGAATCCTCAATTACTCCCCAGCCACTGGCTTTAAGTTTAGGATCAATTAATTCGGCTCTGGTCTCGGCTTCGTTCATGTTCTTGTCTTTAAATATACATTATCGTAGTTCAATTGCGTATAAAACCTTTTCTCCATATAAATCGAAAACCCACCCCGGTGCGCTGTTCAAATGGGAAGCGTGGTGAGTCTTATCGTGTACAAAAATAGTATTTTTTATTATATAAATGCAAATTATTTTCGAAGATATTGACTCTAACTTTGGAGTTTCGGCTCTATTCATTGATTTTGTAAGCCCTGAAAGGGCAACATCCCCAAAGAAAGGGTGAAGCCCTTTCGCTCGGCAAAGCCCTGAAAGCATTAGCCCTGAAAGGGTGAAATATTTAGTCCCAAACATATTTCTCATCATAATCAACATTATACTTCTTCAAAAATGCTCGGTACTCCTCTTGAAATGTTTTCTTAGCGTGATGTTCGTGCTGATTTGCGATATAGGCAATTACAGTATCAACTTCTGCTGGATTAACAGAAAAAGCTCCGTAGCCATCTTGCCAATAAAAGTTACGATATGCTGGTCCTTTGGTTTTTATCCATTTTGATGAATGTGATTTTACTTCTTCTAACAATTTCATTAAGGCAATTTTCTTCGACAGCAAACAGAGTATATGAATGTGGTCGGTATGGCCTCCAACTTTTATAACTTGACATTCGAGCTTATTACAGATTCCGCCTAGATAAGCATGAAGTTCGTCTTCTACAGGCTGGTGAATCAGCGGTTCTCTGTGTTTAGTGCTGAATGTTATGTGTATGTAGTTTCTTACTAATGATTGTCCCATAACTAAAATGTATTACGCCCTTTCAGGGCTTGTGAAGGTTGATGTTTTGTACGACGGACTGCGTCCATCGTTATGGTATGATGCCCTTTCAGGGCTCATAATGAATTCTAGATAAATGTAGTTTCTTACTAATGATTGTCCCATAACTAAAATGTATTACGCCCTTTCAGGGCTTGTGAAGGTTGATGTTTTGTACGACGGACTGCGTCCATCGTTATGGTATGATGCCCTTTCAGGGCTCA
>Ga0265295_1001386_pt1 | contig 42690 bp, 39 predicted proteins | sample Munlansysbiofilm_FD_192503 | JGI IMG/M metagenome (GOLD analysis project Ga0265295, IMG submission 192503) | Leachate microbial communities from a municipal landfill in Southern Ontario, Canada - Methane capture system biofilm | ecosystem: Engineered > Solid waste > Landfill > Unclassified ... | reverse complement strand
CAGAGTAGTTTTGCCCTGAAAAGCTTGGTTTACTTCCATGAGTTAAATGTCCACCATGAGATAGATCCATACCTAATATTTTATCACCTGCTTTAAGTAGTGCTGCATAAACTGCACCATTTGCTTGGCTTCCACTATGAGGTTGAACATTTGCATATTTACATCCAAAGATTTTACAAGCTCTATCAATTGCAAGTTGTTCTACTTTATCAGCTTGTTCACATCCTCCATAATATCTTTTATATGGATAACCTTCAGCATATTTATTTGTAAATACACTTCCCATTGCTTGCATAACTGCTGGAGATGTAAAGTTCTCACTTGCAATCATCTCTAAATGGTTTGTTTGTCTTTTTAGTTCTGCTTCAACTATCTCAAATACTTCTTTATCTGCTACTTCTAAATTATCGTTTGTTATGTAGTTCATATTTTTCTCCAATTTTTATTTCTCTTCATCTTCACTATGTAAATCAATCTCTTGTTTTACAGGTTTCATTGCTGGAAAAAGTAAAACATCTCTAATAGAGTGTTGATTTGTAAGCATCATTACAAGTCTATCAATTCCAATACCTTGACCAGCAGTTGGGGCCATACCATAAGATAGAGCATTTACAAAATCCTCATCCATCTCATGAGCTTCATCATCTCCACTATCTTTTGCAGCCATTTGAGCTTCAAATCTTCCTAATTGGTCAAGTGGATCATTTAACTCACTAAATGCATTTGCAATCTCTTTTCCAGCTATAAACAACTCAAATCTCTCTGTTAAGTGAGGTTTTGCATCATTTCTTCTTGCAAGTGGAGAGATATCAACTGGATACTCTGTAATAAATGTTGGATTAATAAGTTTTGCTTCAACAAACTCATCAAATAGTTCACCTTGAAGTTGTCCAAGATTTAATTTTGAATTTGCTTCAAGTTTATTTACTCTTAAAAACTCTAAAATTTTCTCTTTATCTTCAACTATATCTTTTGGAACTCCACCAATTTCATATAAAGATTGAATTAGTGGAATTTGTGTGAATTTATTAAAATCTATTTTAAAATCACCATAAGGAAGAATTTTTGGAAGATCTAAATTTTCAAATAGATATTCAAAATACTCAATTGTAAGTTCAATTAAATCTTCATAAGTTTTATATGCCCAATAAAACTCTATTGAAGTAAATTCAGGATTATGTGTTGCATCCATTCCTTCATTTCTAAAGTTTCTATTTATCTCAAATACAGCTTCAAATCCACCAACAATTAATCTTTTTAAATAAAGTTCTGGGGCAATTCTTAAAAATCTATCAATTCCTAAAGCATTGTGATGTGTAACAAATGGTTTAGCGTTTGCTCCACCTGCAATTGGATGCATCATAGGAGTCTCAACTTCTAGAAAACCTTTCGCTTCAAAAAATCTTCTAGTAAGTGAAATTACTTTACTTCTAATATGAAAAGTTTTTCTCACTTCACTATTCATAATTAAATCTAAATATCTTTGTCTATATCTTAGCTCTTTATCTTGAATTCCATGATATTTTTCTGGAAGAGGAGATATAGCTTTTGTAAGAATTTTTAAGTTTGTAACAAGAAGTGATAGCTCTCCATGACCTGTTACAAATGGATAACCACTAACTTCAACAATGTCTCCAACTTCTACAAATTTTTTGAAAATATCATTATAAAAGTTCTCTTCTAAATTATCTCTTGCTACATAAACTTGTAAAACTCCACTTTCATCTTCAATTTTTAAAAAACTAGCTTTTCCCATAAGTCTAAAGAGTTTTATTCTTCCTGATATTGTATAGTTTCTATTCTCATCTCTTTTTGACTCTAGTTTAAATACATCACTATTTACATTTAAATATTTTGCAATTGTACAATCTCTTTTACTATCATTTGGGTAAGGGTTTATTCCTAAATTTCTTAAATTTTCAGCTTTCTCTATTCTTTGTTGTATAAATCTATTTTCAAACAATTTTTAATCCTTTTTTAATCCTCTTTATTTTGATTATTAACACTATCAAATCTATCTTTTTGACTTTTTAATTCATCTTCAAACTGCTGTTTTTGTCTATTTAACTCTTTTTCAAACTCTTGGGCAGCTTTTTCTTTTATAAAATCACTTGCTTGTTGCTCCATTTGAACTGCCTCATCTTTTGCACCTTCAATCACAGTTGAAATATCTTCTTGAATATCTTTTGTACCTTCATTTAGTTGCTCTTTAATAGAGTTTGTATCAAGTTTCATAATGTATGAACCAACACTTATTAAATGTGGCATAACTATAGAGTTTGAGAAGTTTTCATCTATTGATTTTTTAAATGAATCAATTGAGTTTATAGCATAAGCTATAATTGAGAAAATTAAAAATACTTTAGCAGCACCAAAAACAAATCCTAAAACTCTATCAAATATTCCAAGTCCACTTGCGCTAAAAATCTTGCTAACAATAATACCTAAACTATAAATAACAAACCAAATAGCAATAACAGATATTATAAAACCTAAAAGTTTTATTGTAGATTCATTCTCTATATTTAAAACAGAAGCTACAACATTTCCAACCTCTAAAGATATCCTAGAAGCTATAAATATAGCACCAACAATACCTAAAAGACCAAAAACCTCTTTTATAAAACCTTTAAATAAGCCCTTTAACCCTAAAAAAAGAGTAATTAAAATAATTACTATATCAAACATTGCAATATCTTGCATAAAAGTTCCTTTTTGAATAATTCGTGAATTTTATCTAAAAAAGATAAAATTAAAGTTTAATTAAAATTTATTACAATGTTCAAGCCTTTGAGGTTTTTACCATCATAAATAAATTTTTTATTCTCTAGTTGTATTGTCAAATTTAATGTTTTTACAAAAAATTCATGAACAGTATATAGACCAAGACCAACTCCATAAGAGTTATGTTTTGTTGTGAAATATGGTTCAAAAACCTTTGGTAAGATATCTTCATCTATACCATTTGCACTATCTTGAATTGATAGCTCTTTATTTGAAAAATCTATTAAAATAACTTTTTTTTCTAAGTTTTTCTCACTGTTTAAAGCATAAATTGAGTTATCAATAATATTTAAAATAGAGTCTGTAAAATCATTTTTATTGCACTCTATCATTAAATCATTATTATGTGTAAACTTACATTCAATACCATTTTCTTCAAAAATTGTTTCAAAAAAAGATATTACACTATTTATAATTTCAACTATTGAAGAGCTATTTTTAGCATCTTTATCAAAAAAAGTAGAGAAGTCTTCTATGGTTTTTGATAATTTTTTTGTATTTAGCATTATTTTATCGCAAGATTCTAAAATCTCATTTTTTTCTAGTTGATTTAACTCCTCTTTTAGTCTCATTCCACTTGAAATTGTACTAATAACACTCAAAGGCTGTCTCCAATGGTGTGCAATATTATTCAAAGTTCTCTCAACTGCATTTATTTTTGATTGTTGAAATATTAATTTTTGTTCATTTTTCTCTTTTTCAATTTGTAAAATCTCATTTGTAATATCTATAAATGTAATTAAGAAAGTTGAATCAATTTTTTGTGTAGATGCTTTAACACTAAAGTATCTTAGTTCATTATTTGAGTTTTTAATTGCAACTTTAAATGATTTATTGTTGTTTGTAAATAGATATTCAGCCCAATTTTTACCATCATAAAATCTATTTTTTAGATACTCATCATTTTTCATATCTTCAAATGTATAACATATACAAACATATTTATTCCTAAACTCATCTATATTTTTCACACTTGGAAAGAAGTTAAAAAGTTGTTGATTTGCAGTTACAATTTTTTCACCATCTGTAATAATTATAATATTTGGTTGAGAATCTAAAATGATTCTATTTTTTCTATCTTCATATCTTACATTTTTTATATAGTATGCTAAAAACAGGGCAAAAAGTATTGTTAAAGCTATAAATGAAGCTAAAACACTTTGAATTTTTATATGGTTTAAGCTCTCTAAATTTATGCTATTTAGTTTAATAAAATTTAATATATAAGCTAGATTCTCTCCATTTTCATTAAAGAGTGGATATTTAGATATTAAGTAACCATTTTCAACAATATAAGAATCTATATTTATATATTTTTCAATTCCATTATTTTTTATGTAGTTGTATAAATCTATATCAACATTTGCATTTGCAATATAATAGTCATCTATAAAAAGCTTTGATAATAAAGGATTTGTAAGGTTTTTTCTAATACTTTTGTCTGCTATTACAACAGGAGATATGCTATTTTTATTTAAATCTTCTGTTATTGAATCAAAATGTGTAACAACTTCTAAAGCTCCTTGAAATTTTCCATCTTCATCAAATATTGGGGTTCTTGCTTTTATTCCAACATTAAAAAGCCCAGCACTAATTGAAGTTGATATATTTTGAAGTGAGGATAATTTTTTTAAATCAGGTCTAAATTTAAGATTCCCTCTTATATTTGTCCATGATCTATAAACGCTATTTAAATTTTTATCAAAAATTTGAATCCAAATATTTTTATATTTTGAATGTGTCTCTATTAATTTTGCAATTTTTTCATAATTTAAATCTTTAAAAGTTCTATTTTTCAGGTGATTATAAAGATTTTCATCTTTTGATAAAGCAATTGCAATTGCCAAAGATGTATTTTGCTTATCATTTATTAAATTTTGAGTTTTTTCAAATATATTTTTATTTGTACTATCATAAATAGATTTTAATAGCTTTGATTGTTTACTATTTATATATATATTTGTTAAAACTACTGCTAAAATTACAGATACGATAAAACCTAAACCTATTAGATAAATACTTTTTTTTCTTTCCAATTTTTGCTCTTATGATAATTTTTTAATAAAGGCTAAGCATATAAAATAATCTCTTATTTATAAATTAAACTTCACTTCTATTTAATTTATTTTAGATAAAATCACACTTATGATTAAAAGATACCCAACAAAACAGATAAAAGTAGGAAATGTCCTAATTGGTGGTGATGCACCAATAAGTGTTCAATCTATGACATTTAGTAAAACATCAGATATTAAAGCTACTGTTGAGCAGATAACTAGACTTCATTTTGCAGGAGCTGATATTGTAAGAGTCGCTGTTCCTCATATTGAAGATGCACAAGCTTTAAAAGAGATAAAAAAGCAGGTACAAATACCAATTGTTGCAGATATTCATTTTCACTATAAACTTGCACTTATAGCTGCAGAAGTTGTTGATTGTATTAGAATAAATCCAGGAAATATTGGAGATAAAAAAAGAGTTCAAGAGGTTGTAAAGGCTTGTAATGAACGAAATATCCCAATTAGAGTTGGAGTAAACTGTGGAAGTTTAGAAAAAGAGTTTGAGAACAAATATGGTCAAACACCAAAAGGTATGGTTGCAAGTGCTGATTATAATATCAAATATCTTGAAGATTTGGACTTTACAGATATTAAAATATCACTAAAAGCCTCTGATGTTCAAAGAACAGTTGAAGCTTATAGAATGTTAAGACCTATGAATAACTATCCATTTCATTTAGGGGTAACTGAAGCTGGAACTGCTTTTCACTCTACAATAAAATCATCAATTGCTCTTGGAAGTCTGATTTTAGATGGTATTGGAGATACTTTAAGAGTCTCTATGACAGGAGAGCTTGAAGAGGAGATTAAAGTAGGTCGAGCTATTTTAAAAGATGCTGGAGTTTTAAAAGAGGGTTTAAATATTATTTCATGTCCAACTTGTGGAAGAATTGAAGCTGATTTAGTAAGTGCTGTTGCAGAGGTTGAGAGAAGAACAGCTCATATTAAAACTCCTCTTGATGTTTCAGTTATGGGTTGTGTTGTAAATGCTATTGGAGAGGCAAAAAGTGCTGATGTTGCAATTGCTTTTGGAAAAGGAAGTGGGCTTGTTATGAAAAAAGGTGAGATTATTGCAAAACTTAGTGGTGATGCTTTAATAGACAAGTTTGTTGAAGAAGTTGAATTTGAAGCGAAAAGAAAAGCATAATGGATAGTATTTATAGCATAAACATTGAAAGAGCTGTTTTAAGTTCAATCTTTTTTAACCCTGAAGAGCTAGAGGATGTTTTAGGAGTTTTAAAACCTAGGGATTTTTATCTTCCAGCTCATAAGGCTATTTTTGAAGCAATGGTAAAACTTCATGAAGAAGATATGCCAATTGATGAGGATTTTGTAAGAAATAGAGTTGATAAGAAAAGTGCAGATGATCAAGTTTTACTTGAAATTTTAAGTGCAAATCCTATTACAAATACAGCTGCTTATGTAAGAGAGATAAAAGATAGTGCTGTAAAAAGAGAGTTAGCAACACTTGCAACAACAATAAAAAAAGTTGCAATTGAAGATGAGGTTAGTGCAAATGAAGCTTTAGATACCATTCAAGGAGAGCTTTATAAAATATCTACAAATAGTGCTACTAGTGAATTAAAAGATATGCAAACTGTTACAAGTGATACTTTAGATTATATTAAAAAGATGAAACTACTTGGTAATAAATATCTAATTGGTCAAACAACAGGTTTTGATTCACTTGATAAAAGAACAACAGGATTAAATGAGGGTGATTTAGTAATTATTGCTGCACGTCCAGCCATGGGAAAAACTGCACTTGTTTTAAATATGGCTTTAAAAAATGTTGAAAGAGGAAAAGGTGTAATATTTTTCTCACTTGAGATGCCAGCTGAACAGCTGATGCTAAGAATGCTTGCTGCAAAAACATCAATTCCTTTACAAAATCTTAGAAAAGGTGATATGGACGATAAAGAGTGGTCTATTTTAAGTGCTGCTTTTGATGATTTAAATAGTAAAAAACTATTTGTTGATGATGGTGGAAGTATAAATATTAATCAACTTCGTGCAAGAGTGCGAAAACTTGCTCAAAATCAAGAGAATAATATTAGCCTTGTAATTATCGATTATCTTCAACTTATGCAAGGTCTTGGAAATAAAGATAGACATCAAGAGGTTTCTGATATTTCAAGAGGTCTTAAAATGCTTGCGCGTGAGCTTAAAATTCCGATTGTGGCACTCTCTCAATTAAATAGGGGATTAGAAAATAGACCTGATAAAAGACCAATGTTAAGTGATTTAAGAGAATCAGGAGCAATTGAGCAGGATGCTGATATTATAATGTTTGTTTACAGAGATGATGTTTATAAGCAAAGAGATGAGGCCAGAAAAGAGAAAGAGGCAAAAGATAGGGGTGAGGATTATAAATCTAAATTTATAGACAGACCTATTGAAGAGGCTGAAATAATAATTGGAAAACAAAGAAATGGACCAATTGCTACAGTTAAACTGGATTTTCATAAATCTTTGACTAAGTTTATGGATAAAGAGAATGAAAACTTTGGTGCAGCACCTGTTGAAGTTGTTTTTGAATCAATTGTTGATACATCAAAAGAGACAAAGGTAGATTTTCCAGATATTTTTTAAATTTACACAAGGAGCATAAAATGAAAAAAGCTTTTTCTTTGATTGAGATTATATTTGTGATTGTAATTTTGGGAATAATAGTCTCATTTGCTGCTCCAAAACTTATGGATACAAAAGATAGTGCTTTGGTATCAACATTAAAAAGAGATATCTCTACAGCAATAAACTCTATTCAAAGCTACTATTTGTTGAATCAAAAAATTGAAGATATAAATGATGTTTTAAATATAGGTTCTACAAATTGGGATATTGAAAAACTAAGAATGAGTGATAAAAACTCTTGTGTTAGTTTAGAGATAAAAAATAGTATAAATGGTTTAAAAATTGAGCTAGATGTAGATTTAGTTAAAGATTTACCAATTTGTAAAAAGTTAAGAGAGAGTGGCTTAGAGTCAAAAACTTTTGATGTTTATTAAAAATAATATTTAAACATTTTTCAAATTTATAACTAAATTTTATATCAAAATAGAAAAACAAGCCCCTGATGGCATGTTTTTTGCCTCTATTGTTCCTTTGAAATGATTTTCAATTATCATTTTTGACATATAAAGACCTATACCGCTCCCTTTTTCTTTTGTTGTAAAGTAAGGCTCAAAAATATGGTTTATATTTTTATTTTCTATACCACCTGCATTATCAATTATTGATAACTTAGATATATTATCTACAACTTCAAGAGTTATTTTGATTTTAGCTTCTTTAATATTTCTACAAATTAAAATATCTTTTGAATTTGTTAATATATTTAAAACTACTTGAGAATATTCATTTTCATAAGAGGTAAGTTGTTTATCATTTTTAATTTCAAAACTAATAAATATACTATTCTTATCTAAAATAGGTTTCATTATATCTATAGCTTTTTGTACCTCACAACTTATAAGAAAACTCTCTTTTTTTCTATTTATTTTATAAAAATCTTTAAAAATATCTATAGTATTTGACATAAAAGCTATTTTTAGATTTGATTCTTTTAATTTGTTTTTTATAAATTTTTTATCTATATTTTTATCATTAATTGCTAATTCTAAATTCATATTAATAAAGCTTAGATGAGCTAAAGGTTGTCTCCATTGATGTGCAATATTATTTATCATTTCTCCCATTGAAGCTAATTTATTTTGATGTATTAAAAGTTTCTCTTTTTCATTTTTCTCTTTTATAATTTGATTCAGCATATAACCTAAAGCAAAACTAAAAATTAGTGATTCTAAAGGCATCCCTATGTGAAGTATATATATTCCACTAATCTCAAATATATTATATTCAGCTAAATATAATGAAATTGATACAACTAACCAACCTATCGAATAAAATATAGCATTTTTATCTTTATTAAAGGTTGCAATAACTCCAGCGAAAAGTGGAATTAAGAAAGAGATATAGAAAGGAATATTTATGTATAAAAAAGGTTTTCCTTTTATAATTATAAATATCAAATCTATTAAATTAATTATAATAAATAGAATTAAAAATTTATTTATTAAAGGTAGCTTCTCTTTTGTGTTTAATACTATTTTTGCAAATATTATTGTGAATAAAAAAGCAAGCGATTCAGACATATTTACTAGAGTTATAAATGGTTCTTTAGGATATGATTGATAGCTAAAATATACAATACCAAGTAATGATATTAATATAAAAAATTGCATTAAAGAGTAATATAAAAAGTAGTTTTTTTAGTAGATATAAAAATGATTAAATAGTATAAAAATGCACAAAATATTATTCCATAAGAAACACCATATAAAATACCTTCATGAGGTAATAAATATTTATATTCAAATTCACTTATGTATTTCCATCTAAACTCTGGTAATTTTGGTTCATTATAAATATATTTAAAAAAAATATCACTTTTTTGAGTTTTGTCTATTTTTATAAAGATATAGCTATTTATAATTTCATAGTCAACATTTGAATAAACAATGCTTCTTTTATCTGAAACAATTTGAAGATAATAAGTTTTATCTAATATTTTGTTTTTATTGATTTCAAATTTAATAGTAAATTGTTTTAAATATTTGTTTATATATTCAGTAAAATTTAATTTTTTAAAATCTTTATCATTTTCAGACAAGTAAGCTGTTAAAAAATCAATATTATTAATATTGTATGATAATGAATTTGTGAATAATAAAAATAAAAAAAGTAGTTTTTTCATAAGTTTAATTGTACAATATCTTATATTAATAATATCAATTATCATAATTTATCTATTTTGTTGTATAATACCGCTATGAGTATTAATGAATTTAAGAATATAAAGATTTTATTTGTAGAAGATGAAGATAGTATAAGAGATAATGCAATATCTTATTTAAAAAGAATATTTGATGAAGTTTATGGAGCAAATGATGCATATGAAGCATTTGATATTATTCAAAATAGAAAACCTCATATAATTATTACAGATATAAATCTTCCAAAAATAAATGGACTAGAAATGATAAAAAAAATTAGGCAAAGCGATAGTAGTATAAAAATTATTATTTTAAGTGCTTACACTAATACAGAGTATCTCTTAGATGCTGTTGAATTAGGATTAGAAAAATACTTAGTAAAACCAATTTGTCATGATATATTATTTACTGTTTTAAGTTCTTGTGTAAAAAAAATAAAATCTATTGATGAAAATATTAAATATTTTTCAAAAGATTGTTATTTTGATGTAATTAATAAATCTTTATATAAAGAAGGTAATATTATAAAACTATCAAATAAAGAGCTAAAGTTTTTAACTCTTTTATGTGAATATAGCAATAGATTTGTAAGTTATGAAACTATAGAATATATTGTTTGGAATGGTGATTTCATGAGTGAAGATGCTTTACGAACATTAGCTAGAAAAATAAGAAAAAAGATTCCAAAAGATTGCTTGGAAAACTTCTCAAAAGTTGGTTATAAAATTATAACACTTTAATTAAATTTAAATATTTATGCTTATTTTAAACAAAAACACTTTTTAGCCATTTTTTTTTAATATAGTTCTCCTCGTTAAACTAAGAATCATTCTTAAAATTAAATATAGGAGAAAAAATGAATATAAAAATTGCACTATCTGTAGCAGTAGCACTATTAGGTGTTAATTTATTAAATGCAAATGATACTTCAAAACTTGATAAAGTTTCAATTATTGAAACAAAACCTAAAGAGTCTTATACTATCAAAGAAACTAGTTCGTCTGCAAAACTAGATTTATCTTTAAAGGAGACTCCTCAATCTGTTTCAGTTATAACATCACAACAAATGGAAGAACAAAATTTAAAAGATTTAAATGAAGTTTTATCTCAAACACCTGGTGTGACATTGACTCAATATGGACAATTTGGTGCAGGATATACTTCATATTATTCAAGAGGAACAACAATTACAAATTTTCAAAGAGATGGTTTGCCATCAACTGAGATTAATATTGGTAGATTTAATGGTTTTGTTGGATTAGAGGATACTGCTATTTATGAAAGAATTGAAGTAATTAGAGGATCTACTGGACTTACAAATGGAGCTGGAAACCCAAGTGCTAGTATTAACTATGTAAGAAAAAAACCCACTAGAGAATTTCAAGGTGATGCAAAAATACAGTATGGAAGTTGGGATACATATAAAGGACAAGTTGATGTCTCTGGTGGTTTAACAAAAAATGGAGATATTAGAGGAAGATTAGTTGTAAATTACGCAGAAGGTGGAAATCAGCAAGATAGATTTGAGCAAAAAAATAATTTAATTTATGGTGCTTTAGATTTTGATTTATCTGATAATACTCTTTTAACAACATCTTTAACTTATCAAAAAACAAGAGTAGATGATGCTTCGCCTCATGGTTTTAAAACTGTAACAGATGATAATAAGATACAAACAACATTTGGAAGACATGATAATGCTTCAGCAGATTTTACATATACAGATTTGGAAAGATTAAATCTATCTTTAGGATTAGAGCACTATTTTAGAAATGATTGGAAAGCATCTGGAAACTATTCATATTCAAAAACAAATTCTGAAAGAGTTTATGCTGTTGCAGGTTCAAGTTCTTTTAACTATACAACAGGAAAAATGGGTGGACAATATGGGTGGGTTGAAAGAAATCCAGAAACTCACTCAATAGATTTGTATGCAAATGGTGATTTTGATGCATTTGGAAGAACACATAAATTATCTTTTGGATTAAATGGGCATCAATCAAAGACAGATGATGAAGCTGAAAGAAGAAAAGCTTTTTCTGTTGATATAGCTGGTTGGAATGGACAAATTTCAGGATTAGATATGAATCTACCATCAAAAGGAAAATATGTATTCGATGAGAAACAATTTGGTGTATTTACTGCAATAAATTTAGAAATAACTGAGCCTTTACATCTAATTTTAGGAAGTAGATTAAGTAATTTTGAAAGAGTAAATAATAAAGGAACAATGAAAGAACAAACACAGAAGTATGATGCAGAATTTACTCCATATTTTGGATTAACATATGATTTAAATGATAATTTTACAGCATATACAAGTTATACAACTATTTTTAATCCAACTTCTACCTCAAAAGATATAAATGGTAATTATCTTGAACCAGAAGAGGGAAATACAACTGAATTTGGAATAAATTCTGAATTTTATGATGGAAAACTAAATACAAGTATTGCTTATTTTATTACAAACCAAGATAATTTAGCAGTAAAGATTTGTGATACTTGTGGTGTAGAAGGAGGAGCTGCTTATGAAAGTACAGATGATGCAAGAATAAAGGGGTGGGATTTAACTATTGGTGGAGAGATTTTACCAAATTGGAATATAACAGGTGGTTATACATATACTGATGCTAAAGATAAAGATAAAAATAGATTAAATTCAGGAAATGTTCCTAAACAAACACTTAAATTCTTTACTACTTATAAATATAATAAATTTACTCTTGGTGCTGGAGTTAATTGGCAAAGTGAAATATATAACTCAACTGCTACTGGTCTTGCAAAAGATATTGATAGACAGAAGGCCTATGCTATTGTAAATAGTATGATTAAGTATGATTTTAATAAAAAGATAAATGTAGTTTTAAATGCAAATAATTTATTTGATGAGAAATATTATTTAAATACAGGAGGAACACAAGCTTGGGGTTCTGAAAGAAATTACACATTAACTTTAAATTATAAATTTTAATAAAACATTAAAGAAGGGTTTTAAAACTCTTCTTTATAGGAAAAGATATGATAAAACAATTAACAAAACAAGAAAATAAAAAATTATTTAATCAAAGACTTCAAAGAGTACATATAGCTCTTGGAATAGGATTTTCATTTTTAATGTATGTAGCACTATTTTTTGGAATGTTTGCTATTTTACTTCCATATATACAAAATTGGGAAAAACCTATTAGTCATATAAAAATAGTAAATCCTTCTTCTATTGATTACGATTCAATATTAAATCAAGTTTTAAAAGATGATAGTTTTCCAAAAGATAAACAAATAATATTAGCATTACCAAACTATATGAAAGAACCAACATTAAAAGTATCTGCACAATTTGCAGAGACAAAGATTTTTAATCCGAATACAAATGAAGAGTTAAAAGAAGAAAATACTCATTTTAAATTAGCTCAATTTTTGAATTATATGCATTATGGAAAATTATTTGGAGAATTTGGTTGGTATGTTTTTGGATTTATGGCTGTTGCTGGAGTGGTTTTAATAGTTGGAGGAGTTTATCAAATATTTACATTAAAATATAAAAATAGTTCAAACTCTCAAACTGGATTTTTTTCAAAATGGCATAGAAAAATTCTTCTTTGGACTGCATTAGCATTTTTACTTATTGTAATAAGTGGTGTTTTTATGAATATAGGTAAAAAAACCATTCCTATAGTAGTATCTGTTGCTTCAAAAGGTGAAACTACAAATATTAGAGAATTTGCATTTTCTGTAGTTCATCCTCAAGATAAAAAAATTGAAAAAAGTAATCAAAAAGTAAAAATGCTTTCATTAAATGAATTATTTAAAAAAGCACAAGAACAAGCTCCTGAATTAATTTTTCATAAAATAAAATTAACTAATTGGAGTGATAGCACTGCTACAATAAAATTTGAAGGATATAATCCATATATGCCATTTTTAAATGGTATGGCAAATATTCCAAATATTACTTTAAGTGGTTTAGATGGAAGTTTAATAAATCAAAATAAAGTTCTTGATAAAAATTGGGGAGGAATTTTTTATGACATTATAAATTATATACATCTTCTATTTGTAGTTGATGATGTAAGTAGAATGGTAGTATTTTTTATAATGCTTATTACAACTTTAGCTATTGGATTTGGAAATATGCTTTATTTAGAGAAAAGAGCAAGAAGATTTCCTATTGATATTCCAGTTTATCAAGGATTTGGAAAATTATCTTTAGCGGTTATGCTTGGAGTTATTCCAGCAACAGCATTGCTTTTTGTTCTTCAATGGTTATTACCTTTTGATTTAGAAAATAAAACTTTAATTACAAAAGGAGTATTTGTAACTTTTTGGTGCTTTACTTTTACATATAGTTTTTATAGATTAAATTCATACCAAACAGCAAAAGAGTTCTTATATTTAGGTGGAGTTTTATTTATCTTAAGTTCTATAATACACTCTATAAATAGTGGTTTTTATTTACTAAGACTTTGGAAAGAAGAGATTTATACAATTTTTGCTATTGATATAGGTTTGATAGTTTTAGGTTTGGTTTTAATTTTTATTGCCTATAAACTTCCAACACAAAGAGAAAAAATCCAAGAGTTTTGGACAACAAGAGGTGTAAAATGAGAGAATTGATAAATAAACTAAAAACTCCTGAGATAAGTGGTAAAAAAATAGGACTTTTTAGAATAGTTTGTGCTATTTTTGGTGGAGCTATTATAACTTTATTAACAGTTTCTGTTATTTTAACAATAATACCTACAAATAAAGAGCCTATGACAATTGCAAGTATAATATTAGATGGTTCAATTTGGGCAATTATTGCTTTTTGGATAAGTTTAAGTTCAAGTAAATATATAGCGCTTTTAAGATGTGTTGTTCCAATATTTATATTGGGATTAATTTTAACAATAATTTATTGAATTAAGGATTTGATATGAAAAAGATTTTTTTAATTTTTAGTATTACTTGTGTTACTATATTTGCTCATGATGAATATTTTTTAAATATTATTGATAATAAGAATAACACTATTACAATAATTGGGGATGATGATCATAAAGAGGGAATAGAAGGTGCTTTAATAAGAATTGAGTCTTTATTTAATGGTAAAATATTATATCAAGAAAGACTTCCTAAAGAGAGTAAAGTAGTTGTTGCTATTCCTAAAGAGCCATATCAAGTTGTATTAGATGCTGGAAATGGAAATATTTTAATAAAAGATGGTATTGCACCAAAAGAAGGTTTTTTAATGAAACAAAATACAGAATCTAAAAATAAAAAAATAACAAGAACACAAGATGGAGTTGATTCTAAATGGGATTTTTTAGCGATAAGCTTTTTTAGTTTATGTTTAGTGGCATTTTTACTAGCGATATATTTTAGTAATAGAAATACAAATTTAATATTAGAAAAAATTAAATTAAATAAGTAGCATCTTATATGAGATTTTAATAAGAAGTTGAAATAATGAATTTAAGAAAAATAGTAATAATAATTTTATTTAGTATCTACTCATTTTCAAATAGTAATATAGAGCAAGGTATTAAATTAATTGGTGATGAACATAATCAAGAGTTTGAAATTGAATCAAAATTTCATAAACAAAATTATTTAATACAAATTTATAAGCCTAAAGGAAAAATTCCAAAAAATGGTTATGAAGTAGTATATATTTTAGATGGCAATGCAACTTTTCCTTATTCTTCAATTATGGCACAAATTATAGATAATAACACTAGATTAAATAAAGTTCCACCTTTAATTGTAGCTATTGGTTATATTTCTAAAGAACCTTTTGATGTAGAAGCTAGAAGTTTTGATTATACTCCACCTTACAATGGAGAATTAAAATTTCCAAAAAATCGTGGAAATTCACAATTTGTTCAAGGTGGAGCAGATAAGTTTTATAGTTTTATTCAAAAACAATTAAAACCAATTATTGAAAAAAATTATCATATAAATAAACAAAAACAGACTCTATTTGGACACTCTTTTGGAGGTCTTTTTACCGTATATGTTTTTTTAAATCATAGTGAAGATTTTCAAAATTTCATTGCAGCAAGCCCATCTATTTGGTGGAATGATTATTACATTTTAAAAAAACTTAAAGAGAGTAAATTAAAATTAAATAGTTACAAAAAATTATTTTTAAGTGTTGGAGAAATTGAAAATAAAAATAAAGAAATAAGTGATATTCAAACCTTTGCTTCATTTTTAAAAGATTTAAAGAATTTAGAAATATCTATTTTGCATATCTCAAATGCTTCACATATTGAAGCCTTATTTCCTGCAATTAATCAAGTATTTAAATTGAATGATAATGAAAAATAATACTAATTATTGATTTGTTAAAGTAGTATTAAAGTTGATTTAGTAGTATTCAAATTTAATTTATAAAAAGGAGCATATATTATGCATAAGTCATTTTGGTTTCAACTTCACTGGCTGTTGGGGATAGTTTTTGGACTTACTTTGTTTATTGTAGGTATTTCAGGAGCAATTTTATCTTATGAAAAAGAGATATTAAGATTTATAAATAAAGATACATATAGTGTAAAAATTCCCTCAGATAAACAAATCTTGACAACTCAAGAGATTTTAGAAAAGTATCAATATTTAAATAAAGATGCAAAGATAAATAGCATCTCTTTTTCAAGTGATAAAGGTGAAAGTGTAGTCTTAAACCTAGCAGATCCAAATAATAGAAAAGGTAAAAATATATTTATAAATCCTTATACGGCTGAGGTTTTGCCAGATATTAAAGGGAAAGATTTTTTTCAATTCTTTTTTGTTTTACACAGATGGTTAGCTTTTGAAGGTGAGGCTAGAACTATTGGTAAAAATATAGTTGCTATTACAACTATTGTTTGTTTAATTTTAACTATAGGTGGATTAGTTGTATATTGGCCAAGAGTTAAAAGAAACTTTTTAAATAGCTTTACATTTAGTTTTAAACACAAAAAAAGAGCTTTTGTATCAACTATGCATAGTGCTGTTGGTATGTGGGTTATTCCATTTTTCTTACTTTTATGTCTAACAGGACTTTACTGGTCGTATGATTGGTATAGAAGTGCTATGTTTACGGTGATGCAAGTTGAACAACCAAAAAGAGCAGTATCTTCTCAACAAACAAAAATAGATAAAAAAGAGGATATAAAAGCTATTAGTTTTGATAATCATCAAAAAGTAGTTGATATATTTAATCAAAATGTTTCAAAAGATTATAAAAATGCAAGATTATCATTAACACCAAATAAAGATGGCTTATACACAATAACATATTTATATGCAGATGCAACTCACTTTAGAGAATCAAACTCTATGCAAATAGATATTTCAAAATTAGCTGTTGTAAAAGATTCTAAATTTGAAGATAAAAAATTAAATGAACAACTTATGAGTAGTATGTTACCTCTTCATAGTGGAGAGTATTTTGGTTGGATTGGACAACTTTTGATGTTTTTAGCATCTTCATTAATGGCACTATTTGTAATAACAGGATATATGCTTTATTATGACAGATTAAAGAAAAAAAGAGCCAAAGCTTTAAAAGAAAATAGTTCTATAAATTAGATAATAAAAAAGGTCAAGAAAAATCTTGACCTTTTTTTGTATGTTTAGTAGAGCCTCTACTCTTGATTTTTTAACAACACTTTTTAAAACCACCACTGTTATATCTTCTATCTAGTGCTTCATTAAAAAATTCACCTCTTGATAAAACTTTATCATTTGGATGGTTTCTTTTCATATGCTCAAGATATTTTTCATAACTTGATAGTCCCACAAGGGGATGAAAAAACTTTTCAGATTTTTCATAAAGTGTTTTAATATGTTTAAACACTTTTAAGCCTTTTGAAGAGAATCAAGTCTTACATAAGGAGACTCTTTTAAAGGTATTTTAATTTTTCCAAAACAGATTCCCAAAGTTGCAATTATTACTAAAGTAGTTGCAAACATAAAGAATATACATAAAATTGCATTTATAATATTTGAAAACTTAACTTGAGTTGAAATAGAGATACTATTTTGGATTTTTTCAATCTCAGCTACATCAGTTGTAGTTAAAAGTTTTGCTTCTAAATCAACAATTTTTTGTGAGTGAATTTGAGCAGTTGCAACATGACTTACTGCATTATGAACTCTATCTCCCTCTTTATATGGTAATACTTTTTGAATTCCACCATACATTGTTGCAGTTAGAACAAAAATTGCTGGAATTACAGTAACCCAAGTATATTTTGCTTTCCCCATTTTGTATAAAACAGCAGTAGCAAGTAAAAGAGCAATTCCAGCTAACATTTGGTTACTTACACCAAATAGTGGCCATAATGAATAAATTCCACCTCTTGGATCAATTGTTCCTTGGTATAAGAAATATCCCCATCCAGCAACACTTAAAAAAGTTGCTAAAATACCAGCAGCATAGTTATTTGTATTTCCTAAAGGTTTGTAAACATTTCCTAAAATATCTTGAACCATAAATCTACAAGCTCTAGTACCTGCATCAACAGCAGTTAAAATAAACAGAGCTTCAAATAAAATTGCAAAGTGATACCAAAATGCCATCATATCAATTCCACCAAATAGTTCATGAAGAACTAAAGCAACCCCAATAGCAAAAGTTGGAGCCCCACCTGTTCTTGATAAAATTGTCTCTTCACCAATATTTTTTGTTAAAGAAATTATCTCTTCAGGAGTTACACTAAATCCCCAGTTTGAGATTGTTTGCGCAACTTGAATAATATCTGTTCCTATAAATGCAGCTGGTGAGTTAATAGCAAAATATAATCCTGGATGCAAAATTGTTGCACAAATTAAAGCCATAATAGCAACAGCACTCTCCATTAACATTGAACCATATCCAACAGGAAGTGCATGAGTCTCATTTTCAAGCATTTTAGGAGTTGTTCCACTTGAAATTAGAGCATGGAAACCACTAATAGCACCACAAGCAATAGTAATAAATAAAAATGGAAAAATAGCACCTGCAAAAACTGGACCAGTTCCATCAAGGTATTGAGAGTTTACCTTTGGCATCTGAATATCTGGAGCAACAATAACAATTGCAATTGCCATAAGTAAAATTACACCAATTTTCAAAAAAGTTGATAGATAATCTCTAGGCGCTAATAAAAACCATACAGGTAAAACAGCAGCTATAAAACCATAAGCCATCATGATAATTGCTAAAGTTGAAGCATCAAATGTAAATCTAGCAGCCCAAACAGGATCTGCTGAAATAACACTTCCATAATGAATAGCCAAAATTAAAAGTACAAATCCAATAACTGAAGCCTCTCCAACTTTTCCAGGTCTTAAATATCTCATATAAATACCCATAAAAATTGCGATTGGAATAGTCATAGCAATAGTAAACAGTCCCCAAGGAGATTCTGCAAGTGCTTTTACAACAACCATTGATAAAATTGCAATAATAATTAGCATAATACCAAATATAGCAATCATAGTAACACCACCAACAAAAGTTCCTAACTCATCTTTTATAATTTCACCCAGTGATTTACCATTTCTTCTTGAAGATATAAATAAAACCACAAAATCGTGAACTGCACCTGCAAAAACTCCACCTACAAGTATCCATAACATTGAAGGTAAGTATCCCATTTGAGCAGCTAAAATTGGACCTACAAGTGGACCAGCTCCTGCAATTGCAGCAAAATGATGACCAAATAAAACAGATCTATTTGTTGGAACATAATCTCTTCCATCATCATTAATCATAGCAGGAGTTGCTCTATTTTTATCAAGTTCTAAAACTTTGTAAGCAACAAACCTTCCATAAAATCTATATGCAATCATATAGATACAAACAGCTGCAACAACTAAGTACATAGCTGAAACAGTTTCACCATTTTGTAGTGCTAAATAACCAAAGCATACAGCTCCAATTACAGCAACTACACCCCAGAGTAGTTTATTCATAGCGATTCCTTTTTTTTAAATAAAACTTTTAAGTCTACTACTTAATGTATAAAATAAAAGTTAAGTAAATTGTGAAAAATAACCTAATTTTTGTAAATATCTATTTATCTATTATTTTGTAATTTTTGTCTATAATAATGCTCATAAAAAAACAAAGGATTAAAATGGGTTTAGGAGTAGGAATAGTAGGACTTCCAAATGTGGGGAAAAGTACAACTTTTAATGCTTTAACAAAAGCACAAAATGCACAAGCGGAAAACTATCCATTTTGTACAATAGAGCCAAATAAAGCAATAGTTCCAGTTCCTGATAAAAGACTTGATGAGCTAGCAAAGATAGTAAATCCAGATAAAATTCAACACTCAACTATTGATTTTGTTGATATTGCTGGACTTGTAAGAGGTGCTAGTAAAGGTGAGGGGCTAGGAAATCAATTTTTATCAAATATAAGAGAAGTTGAAGTTATTTTGCATATGGTTAGATGTTTTGAAGATGGAAATATTGTTCATGTGGAGGGTGATGTAAACCCTTTAAGAGATATAGAGATAATTGAAACAGAGCTTATCTATGCAGATATTTCTCAATTAGAGAAAAAGATTGAAAGACTTAAAAAACAGTCAAAAGGTAGTAAAGAAGCAGCAGCTCAACTTGTAATTGCTGAAGAGTTATATGCTCATATTGGTGAACTTCAACCTGTTAAAACATTTGAAAATAGAGATAATGAAGTATTTATAGCATTAGATAAAGAGCTTAGATTTTTATCAAATAAAGATGTAATATATGGTGCTAATGTTGATGAAGATACATTAAGTGTTGGAACAAATGATTATGTTGAGATGGTAAAAGAGCATGCATCAAATGTTGGTGCGGATGTTATTGTTTTATGTGCAAAAATTGAAGAGGAGCTTGTAGGTCTTGAAGATGATGAAGCAAGAGCATTTTTGGATGATTTAGGAGTTGCTGAATCAGGTTTAGAGCAAATTATTCAAAAAGCTTTTGATAAATTAGGTCTTCAAAGCTATTTTACAGCTGGAAAAATAGAAGTTCGTGCTTGGACAATTAGAAAAAATACAAAAGCTCCACAAGCAGCTGCTGTTATTCACAATGACTTTGAAAAAGGGTTTATTAAAGCAGAAGTTATATCTTATGAAGATTTTGTTAAATTTGGTGGAGAAGCTAAATGCAAAGATGCTGGAAAACTAAGACTTGAAGGTAAGGATTATGTTGTTCAAGATGGTGATGTTATGCATTTTAGATTTAATGTGTAAGGAAGATTGATTTAAAAAAATAAAATAGGGGGGCTATTTTGCAATTATCTGAGGTATTAAGAAGAGTTGAGTCTTTGGCTCCTCTTCCAAGAACTATTATTGAAATTGAACAATATAGAAAAAAAGAAGAAAAAGAGATACAAGAGTTATATGAAATTATTAAAAAAGATGCTTTATTAGTTACAAATCTTTTAAAAATTGCAAACTCTGCAATGTTTGGATTTAGAAGTAAAGTTGAAACACCATTACGAGCTATAACTCTTCTTGGGATTAACTTTACAATTTCTGTTGCAATCTCTACAAGTAGTCAAAAACTTTTAATATCTTCATTGTCACCTTATGGTCTATCAAATGATGATTTTATGAAGGCTTCAAATATAGCTTTAGCCCTTACAAATTTATGGTTAAATAAAGTTGATCCAGAGTTAAAAGATAAACTTTTGCTTCCAGCTTTACTACAAGATATTGGTAAATATATTATTTCAGATGTACTAATTTTAAACAATAAAGAGAGTGATTTTTATAAAAAGGTATTAGAAAATTTAAAATCACTACAAGAGATAGAGAAAGATTTTTTTGAATTTTCAAGTTCATATGTTACTGCTCATATTTTTAAACATTGGAATCTTAATCAAGAGTTAATAAACACTATAGAGTTTGTTGATGATGTAGAAAAGTCACCAATTGAGTATAAACAAAAAGCAATGATTTTAGATGTTATTAAAACAGCTTCAAATATAAAAGAGCCTTTAAGTGAAAAATCAATTAATATGGCAATTAAAAAGGCTAAAGAGTATAAATTAAATGATAAAGCATTAATAGAAGCAATTAATACTTTAAAAACTAGATTAGAAAATGAAAATATTTATTAGATTTTAAAGTCCAAGAAGAATAATTTCCCAAAGTTTTTCTACCTCTTCATCCTCTAAATTTATAGAAGATTTTGAATTAAATAGCTCTTGTATTTTTTTTATATCAAAACTTTTTGCTCTATTAACACAAACTTTATGAACAGGAATAAATCCTCTAATTAAACCTAAGTTAAAATCAACCTCTATTTCACAAATAAGACACTCAAAGTTTGTATGAAGTCTTCCCTCATGCTCTAAAAGTAAAATATATGATTCAACAATTGCTCTTAAAACATTTTGTTTATTAATCTTAGTTACTAACTCTTCAAGTGTTTTAAAATAGAAACTATCAGGCTCTTCTAACTCTTTTAAATGAGTGTAAAACAGTTTTAAATATCTTTGCCAAGCATACATTTTTTCACTATTTAAAATCCAAGGAAAACCAAGTTGCATAACATCTTTTAATCTTGAAATAGAGGATTTAGTCTTCTCTAATTCAAAATCTATTTTGTAACCAATATTGATATTTGAGTGCCTAGCTCCATAAAATCTATAAGTTGTTATAAGCTCTTTTTCACACAAAATTGTAACTATTAAATCATCATCTTTAACAGCTTTTATATCAATAATATAGCCCTGCATATAATATTAATCAATATCCTCATTTAGCATATCATTTATCTCTTCAATTAATTCAGCAGCCTCTTCATCATCAATCTCTCCAGCTTCTAACTCACTTAAAAGTTCCAAAAACTCTTTTTTCATCTCTTGCATAGAGTTTAACTCTTCTTTTGTATTTTCATCATCTTTTTTTGAAGCAATCAACTCAAGTAGTTCATCAATATAATCATCAACATCTTCTAAAACAACATTTTTTATTAAATCTTTTAGCTCTTCTTGCTTATTCATTTTGTAACCTTTTTAAAATTTTGAGGGATTATAGCAGAAAATTGTAACTATATTTAATATTCTCACATAAAAATTTGGATATACTTCTTTGAGAAAAATTAAGGAGAACAGATGGATTATTTTAGAGGTGTTTCTATTGCTAAAGCTGCAAATATTTTATATGATGGAAACATTACAAGCAGAGCAATTACATTTGAAGATGGTTCAAAAAAGACTTTAGGAATTATGCTACCTGGTGAGTATGAGTTAAATACTGTTAATAAAGAGATTATAGATATTCAAAGAGGAAGTTTAGAGTTACTTCTACCAGCATCTGATTGGGTTAAATATGAAGGACCTGCATCTTTTGAAGTTCCAGAGAATACAAAATTTAAACTAAGAGTTCACTCACTAGTTGATTACTGTTGCTCTTTTATAAAAAACTAATAAAAAATTAAAACAGTGAAAACACTGTTTTAAACTTACCCAATTTAATCAATTCTTTTTGCAAAATTTCGATACACTTCTTCTTATGAATAAAGAACAATTTTTTATAAATAATATACAAAATAGTAAATACAACGGCGATGATGGTGCGTTTATAGATGGATATGTTTACTCTATGGATGCTTTTTTTGAGGATATACACTTTAAAAAAGATTGGTTTACATTAAAGCAAATAGCATATAAATCAATGCTTGTAAATATATCTGATGCAATTGCTATGAATGCAAAACCAAAATATGCACTAATAAGCATAGCTATTCCAAAATATTATACAAATGAAGATTTACAAGAGCTTGCAAATGGATTTAAAAAAGCAGCCAAAGATTTTGATTTTGAAATTATTGGTGGCGATACAATTGAAAATCATAAATTAGATATTAGTATTACAATTATTTCAAAAACTTCAAAACCTATATATAGAAGTGGTGTAAAAGAGGGTGATTATCTCTGTTATACAGGAAAATTAGGAGATAGTAAAAAAGATTTAGAGGCTTTATTAAGCGGAAAAAAAATTAAAAAATCATCTAAATTTATAAAACCAGTTCTAAAAGCTGATTTTTTTTATGAGGCTTCAAAATATATAAATGCTTCTATGGATATTAGTGATGGATTGTTTTTAGATTTAGAAAAACTCTCAATTGCTTCAAATATTGGATTTGATATTTTTAGAAAAATTGATGATAATATTGCTAGTTCTGGTGAAGAGTATGAGATACTTTTTTCATGTAGTCAAAAAAATCTAAAAAAGATTGAGCAAATAGCAAAAAAGCATAAAACAAAATTGAACTTCTTTGCAAAAGCTGTAAAAGGAAGTTTTAGAACAAATCTTTCAAACCACCATTTTAAAAATTAAGGAAAAAAATTGCAATTACAAAGATATTTAAACCACTCAAAAATAGATGTACTTTTTAAACAAACGAAAGATGATTTTGTTGTAAATGAGGTACCTTTATATGAATTTAGTGGTGATGGTGAACATCTAATTTTAAAACTTAGAAAAAAAGATTTAGCAACTTGGGATGCTATAGAGATTTTGGCAAACTATTTGAAGTGTAGTACAAGAGAGTTTGGATATGCAGGACTTAAAGATAAAAATGCAATGACAATTCAGCATATTTCAATTCATAAAAAATATGAAGAGGCATTAAAAAATTTTAGTCATGAAAATATAAAAATTCTTGAAACAACTTATCATAATAATAAGATAAAAATTGGTCATTTAAAAGGAAACAACTTTTTTATTAGGCTAAAAAGAGTTGGATTAGTTGAAAAAAGAAAAATTGAAGAGGCTTTAGGACAAATTGCTACTTATGGTATGCCAAACTATTTCGGATTTCAAAGATTTGGAATTGATGGTGAAAACTACAAAAAAGGTCAAGCTATTGTTGAAGGAAAATTAAAAGAGAGAAATAGAAATTTAAAACAGATGTTTATAAATGCTTATCAAAGTTATCTTTTTAACTCTTGGCTTTCAAAGAGAATAGAGATTTCAAAACTAATAGAAACTTTTGAACCAAAAGAGATTTATGAAAAGTTAAATCTTCCACTTGATGAGATAAAAAGAGCAAAAAAACAGCCACATCCATTTAAAATTATTACAGGAGATTTACTCTCTCATTATCCATTTGGAAGAATATTTATAATTGATGATTTAGAGAGTGAGAGTCAAAAATTTTTTGAAAAAGATAGAGTTCCAACTGGACTTTTATGTGGAAAAAGAGTTAAGAAGTCTGAAGGTCTTGCACAAGAGATTGAAAAAGAGTTTGATGTGCAAATGGGTGAAGATGGAGCAAGAAGATTTGCTTTTATATTTCCAGAAAATATACAGAGTAATTATAAAGAGGATAAAAACCATATGGAATTAAATTTTTACCTTCCTAAAGGCTCATATGCAACTGAATTTATAGCTGAAATTATACATTAATTATTTAAGTGATTTTTTGCTAGTATCGAATTGACATTAACATAAGGGTAACAAATGAGATATGAAGAGCTAATAACTGAACTTTGTGAAGTTATAAAAGAGACTGAAAATGATTCAATTGATATTTTTGAAAACACTGAAGAGATTTCAAAAGTTATTGATGATCTTGAAATTCCAAGACATAAAAGAGAAAAATTAGGGGATTTTATTTCAAATATTTATGGACTTCTACAAAGACAAGATTTACATAGACAAAAAATAGAGAGAGTTGTTAATTTTGTTTGTGATAAAAATGATATTGATAAATCTCAATATAATATTGCACCTAGTGCAAAAACAATTTCTGTGTCAGAAGATAGTATGAGTGCTGATGATTTAGAAGAACTTATTAGACAGATGCAACAAGAGTAAGATGGTTTAAAACCATCTTACTTTTTTAAACATTTAATATAAATTTAGCAAATGGAGTTGAACTTTTATTGCTAGTTTTGATATTGTCTAAACTCTCAAATAGTTCATTTGTGCTTTTTTCAACTCTGTTTGCAGTAGCATTTAAAATATCATTTTTATCTTTAGCAGCATTTGAATTTACTAAATCTTGAAGGCTTGAATGGAATTTAAGATTTAACTTATTTATACTATCCAATATATTCTCATCTTTTATTTTATTGTAGTTCTCTTCACTATTTAGCCAATCTTTAACATAGTTACTGTTAGCTACTTGAAACGATTTTTGATTTCCAAGTTTTGAATATACTTCATCTTTACTTTTTAGAATATTAACCTTTAATAAAGCTGTATCAAATACTAAATCTACATCATAAACCTTTTCTAAACTCTCTTCAAGAAATGATGTTCTTGAAGCTGCGGTTACTAAATAACTTGACATATATGCAATTGAATTTGCCATATTTGATATCTGTTCAGCAACCTGTGCATTTTTTTGTGTAGATTTATCTAAAGAGCCAATTGCATCATTAATTTGTAATATTCCAACTTCTTGCTCTTTTGAAGCAGTTGCCACACTTTCAATGGTAGTTAAAGTGTTTGAAATATTGTTATTTAATTCGCTATATCCATCAATCATATTATTAGCAATACTCTTACCTTGACTTGCTTTTTGAGTCGCTTTTTCTACAATCTCTTTAATCTCTCTTGCAGCTTCTGCACTTCTATTTGCAAGATTTCGCACCTCTTGTGCAACAACAGCAAAACCTTTTCCAGCTTCACCAGCAGTTGCTGCTTCAACTGCTGCGTTTAGACTTAATATATTTGTTTGGAATGCTATTTGATCAATTACCTCAATAGCTTCATTTATAGAGCTAACCTCTTTATTTATGTCATCCATAGATTTAGATGTTTGATTCGCTAAATCTTGACCTTTTTTAGCAGATAGACTTAAATTTTGTGCTAGCTGTGCCATTTGAACAGCTGCTTGAGTATTTGCTTGAATTGTTGCAGTTATCTCTTCAAGTGCAGCAGATGTCTCTTCTAAGCTAGCAGCTTGTTCAGCTGATGAGCTTGTAAGTCTTAAAGATGTATCTGAAAGTGTTTGTGTACTATCTTTTAGAGCATTTCCTGTATTCATAACAATAGCAAGAAGCTCTGAAGTATTGTTTCCTACAAGTTTGATACCACTTGCAAGTGATCCTAGGTTTCCAAAAATATCATCATCTTTTAAAATATAGTCATATTTTGATTCAGCATAATTTCTTAAGGCTTCATTTATTTTGTCTAAAGTCTCTTTTGTTCTTTCAATCATTAAATTTAATTTATTTTTTAAATCTTCTACATGAATATTTGAAGCTCTATTTTCAACTTTATAAACAAAAAATCCATTTGCAGTCTTCTCTATAACATCATTAACCTCTTCAATTACAATCTCATCTTGTTTTAGTCCATCTCTTACTTTATTCATATATGAGTTAAATAAATTTGCAACCTCTCCAATCTCATCATCCGTTTTTACATTTAGTTTTATATTTGTATCATTTGATGCAAGAAGCTCTTCAAAACCATTTTTTAGGCTCTCTATTGGACTTGTAGCTCTTTTTACAATAAAGAAAATTAAAGTTATTGTAATAAGACCCAAAATTGTTGAAGCAATTGATATATCTTTTAATAAATTACTTATCTTTGCATCCGTTTCTGCAAGAGAGAAAGTTAAATCCATAACACCAATTACATCACCAATCTCTTGATTTGCGTGACACATCATACACTCGGCTGTAGCAATCATTGGTTTAATCATTCTAATATTATGTCCATCAGCATCATTTGTTTGAATTAACTGATTTTCTTTTGATTCAAAGCTCTCTAAAACTTTTGGATCTTCTGTATAGGGAACTGTTGTTGGATATAGTTCCATTAAAGCTTTACTTTTTGCTACAACTAACTGCTTAACACCTTTTATCTGTCTAGCCTCTTCTTCTGCTTTTGCTATTAAATCAGGATCTCCTGTATTCATTGTATTTCTTAAAGTTTGAAATATTGATGCATTTAACATCTCCAAACTCTCTTTTGCATTTGATATAGAGTCTTCAGTTACCTTTGTAGTTGTAGAATAAACGATAAAACTGCTACTTAGAAAAGTAAGTAAAAAAAGCGCAACCATAATTTTATTACTAATCTTTTTTGTTATAAAATCCAACATATCTAACCCTTATTTTTTAAGTAGAATTATTATATACTTAAAAACTTTAAAACAGAGTGAGAAAATCTATAAAAAAATAAAATTAAGATTAATTTATAATAGATATAAAAAAAATATAAAGTGGGATTGCATTGATAGTAGGATTAATAGGTAAAGTTGTAAAAAAAGAGCCAACAGTTATACATTTAAATGTAAATGGAGTTATTTATGAAGTTTTTGTATCTTTAAATTGTAGTTCAAAAATTATTTCTGATGAAGTTAAGTTTGAGATTACTGAGATTATAAGAGAAGATGCACACAATTTATATGGTTTTTTAGATTCAAATGAAAAAAAACTTTTTGATACAGTTATTAAAATAAATGGAGTAGGACCAAAAGTTGCACTTGCAATCTGCTCTACATTTACACCAAGTTCATTTGCTCAAATTGTATCTTCAAGTGATGTAAATATGTTAAAAAGAGTTCCAGGAATTGGTCCAAAAGGTGCTAGTAGAATATTAGTAGAGCTTAGTGGATTTGTTGTTGAGACAAATAGTAGTAGCGATATTCCAAATATTAATCTTGAAGCTTCACTAGCTTTAGAATCACTTGGATTTAAAAAAGATTTAATTTCAACTATCTTAAAAACTTGTACAAGCTCAACAACTTCTGAATTAGTTAGAGAAGCACTTAAAAAATTACAAAAATAAAAGGGAAATTATAAAATGAAAATAGCAATAGTTTTTGGTGGTATAAGTTTTGAGCATGAGATTTCAATAGTAAGTTCAATTGCCATGAAAGATGTTTTAAAAGATGAGTTAATATATATATTTATAGATAAAAATAGAGATTTATATGAGATTCCAAGTTCTAAAATAAATTCAAAACTATTTAGTAGTGCAGAGTACTTAAAATTTGATAAAGTTTTTTTAAAAAAGGGTGGATTTTATAAAGTATCTGGACTATTTAAAAAAGAGCAAAATATTGATTTTGATGTGGTTTTAAATCTATCGCATGGTGGAGATGGAGAAGATGGAGTTTTATCTTCAGTTTTAGATTTTTATAATATCCCTTTTATAGCTCCAAGAACAGAAGCTTGTGTAGTTAGTTCAAATAAATTTATTACAAAAGGATATGCACAAAGTGTTGATGTAAAAACTCTACCTTACAAATACTATACAAAAAATGATAGTATAAAAGTTGATATGTTTCCAGTTATCTTAAAACCAGTAAAGCTAGGTAGCTCTATTGGAGTATCTATTGTAAAAAATCAAGAAGAGTTAGCTTATGCTCTTGATGTTGCTTTTGAGTTTGATGATGCAATTATAATTGAGCCTTTTATTAGTGGAGTAAAAGAGTATAACCTAGCTGGTACAAAAGTAAATGGAGAGTTTATTTTCTCAATTATTGAGGAGCCCCAAAAAGCTGAGTTTTTGGATTTTGATAAAAAATATTTAGATTTTTCAAGAACATCAAAAGCTTTAGAGGTTGATTTAGGTGAGAAATTAAATAGTGAGATAAAAGAGAGTTTTAAAAAAATTTACAACACTCTTTTTGAAGGCTCAATCATAAGATGTGATTTTTTTGTAGTTGAAGATAAAGTATATTTAAATGAGATAAATTCAATTCCAGGATCTATGGCAAACTATTTGTTTGAAGATTTTCAAGATCTTTTTACAAAAGTTGCTTCAAATTTACCTAAAAAGAAGTTTATTCCTATAAATTATGAGTATGTAAATAAAATTCAAGTTGCAAAAGGAAAGTAGTTTGGCACTAAAAAGCATAAATGTTGATGGAAAAGTTTTTGATATATCTTATGAGATAATAAATCCAAATGCAAAAAAAGATATAGTCTTTCTTCATGGTTGGGGTTCAAATAAAGAGATTATGAAAAAAGCATTTGGAACTTTTTTAAGTTCTTACAGGCACATATATATAGATATGCCAGGATTTGGAAATAGTGAGAATATATATGAACTTACAACAGCAGATTATGCACAAATAATAAAAGAGTTTTTAAAAAAATTGGATTCAGATTTTTTTGCAGTTGCAGGACACTCATTTGGTGGTAAAGTTGCAACTTTATTAAATCCACAAAATTTAATTTTATTAAGTAGTGCTGGAGTTTTAGAGAAAAAACCACTAAAAGTTAGATTAAAGATATCTTTAGCCAAATTTTTTAATAAAGTTAAGTTAAAAAGTATAACAAAAAGATTTAGAAGTAAAGATGTAGTAAAAATGAGTGAAAATATGTACAAAACATTTAAAAATGTTGTAGATGAGGATTTTACTCCTATTTTTGCAAAACAGATAAATAAAACACTTATATTTTGGGGATTAGAAGATAAAGCTACTTCTATAAAATCAGGAGAAAAAATTTCAAATATTATAGAGAATTCAATTTTCTATAAATTAAGTGGAGATCACTACTTCTTTTTAAAACACTCAAAACAGATATGCGAAATAGTAGAATATGAACTATTTTAATTTTTTTATCAATTTTATAGCTATTTTTGCTCTCTCTTGGTATTTAATACTAAATCTTCAATGGTATAACTATAAGTTACAAAGGGTTGTTTTAAATCATCATAAAAAAGTTTGGCATCTTTTTTATTTTATTTTTCCATTACTTTTATGGATAGTATTAAAAGAGATATACTTTGCACCAATTTTAATTTTATATTTAATAGCACTATATTTTTGGGCAAAAAAACTTGATAGAAGTTTGGTTTACACAAAAAGAGTTCAAAGATTTTTTATAATATTAACTATAATATTAATTTTTGGATACTTTTTTGCTTCAAAAATCTACTTTTTATTTGCTATTTTTTTAACAATATTCTTATCAAATCTTACAGAAAAATTAATGTTTAATTTTTATAAAAAAATTGCAAAAAGAAGACTAAATAGCATAAAAGATTTAAAAATTGTTGCAATTACAGCATCTTATGGAAAAACATCTATAAAAAACTTTTTATACCATATTTTAAAAAATCATTTTAATACTTACAAAACTCCAAGAAGTGTAAATACAATTGCAGGGCTTGTTTTAGATGTAAATATGGATTTACCTTCAAATACTCAAATTTATATAGCAGAAGCAGGAGCTAGAGTAAAAGGTGATATTAAAACAATAGCAAACTTTCTTGAACCTCAAATTTGTGTAGTTGGAACGATTGGAGAGCAACATATTGAGTATTTTAAAAGTTTAGAAAATATTCAAAATACAAAAAAAGAGTTATTAAGTTCAAAAAGATTAGAAAAAGCATTTATTCATAAAAGTGCAGATGCAAAAGAGTCTTTAAATATTGATATTTTTCCAAAAAATTTAGAGATTTTAGATAGTAGTTTAGATGGAATTAGATTTAGTTTTGAGATAAATGATAAAAAAGAGGAGTTTTTTGCCCCAATTTTAGGAAGTTTTAATGCTATAAATTTAAGTGCTGTGATTTTAGTTGCAAACTATTTAAAAATAGATATAAAAAGCATAAAAGAGTCTTTAAAAACTCTTCCTCAAGTAGAACATAGACTTCAAAAAATTGAAGCAAATGGTAAAGTGATAATTGATGACTCATTTAATGGAAATTTTGAAGGAATGATGGAAGCATTTAATCTTTGTAAAACTTACAGTGGAAGAAAGGTTATTATTACTCCAGGACTTGTGGAATCAACTATTGAAGCAAACAAAAAAATAGCTTTAAAAATAGATGAGGTTTTTGATTTTGTAATCTTAACTGGAAGTTTAAATATAGAGGTTTTAAGTCAAAATATAGATAAAAATAAAATATTTATTTTAAAAGATAAATCGCAAATGAAAAATATATTAGCAAGTAGTACAAAAAGTGGTGATTTAATTCTATTTGCAAATGATGCACCTAATTTTATTTAAGGATTTTTATGGAACATCTTTATGCACCTTGGAGATACTCATATGTTAGTGAAGAGAAGATTAAAGATTGTGTTTTTTGCCATATTTTAAAAAATAAAGATGATGATAAATATCAAGTAATTTTTTGTGATGAGCTTTGTTTTGTAGTTATGAATAAATTTCCTTATAGTCCAGGTCATATTATGGTTGTACCAAATTTTCATACATCAAATATAGAGGATTTGGAAGATATTATTTGGCAAAGAGTTTCAAAAAGAGTTCAAGAAGCTGTTAAACTTTTAAAAGAGATTATGCCTTGCGAGGGTGTAAATATTGGAATGAATTTAGGTCGTGCAGCTGGTGCTGGAATTGAGCAGCATGTTCACTATCATCTAGTTCCAAGATGGATTGGTGATACAAATTTTATTACAACAATAGCTCAAACTAGAGTATATCCAGCAAATTTTTCTGATATTTTTAAAAAGTTAAAAGATAAGTCAAAAATATATTTTAAATAATTTTTCTTTACTTTGTAGTTTTATTTTGATAACATAATTTTTTCTTATTAAATTTTTTGGGGGAACTTATGAAAAATTTTGCAAGATACTCTCTATTTTTAATACTCTTTTTTAATCTTAGTTTCTCAAATGATAATATAAATATAAACTTCTCAAAAATTGACTTAAATGAACTTATAAAAATTAGTTCAAAGATACTTAAAAAAGATATTTTAATATCTGATAAATTAGATATTAAAGTTGATTTTGTATCAAATAAAACCCTAAATAAAGATGAACTTTTAAATATTTTAAGAGCAATCTTAAATGAAAACAACTATGTTTTAGAGGATTTTATCTCTTTTTATAAAATCTCAAGAAAAGAGTCAAAAATAGCTTCAAAAGATGATATTTTGATTTATGAACTAAAAAATAGTGAAGTTGAAAATATATATAAAATTTTAGAGGAATTTTTAAAAAAGAGGAGTTTAAATGGTGATGAAAAAACTTTAATTGTTCCAAATATTGAATCAAACTCTTTGATTGTTTTTTCAAATCAAAAGAGTTTAAATAGTATAAAAAAGCTTATAGATAGTCTTGATAAAGAGAGTTTGCAAGTATATATTGAAGCTAAGATTATAGAGGTTAATAATGAGCTTGTTGATAAGGTTGGAGTATCTTATGGAGTAAGTGCAGCTTCAAGTTCAAGTGGTGGAATTATGGCATTAAGTACAAAATTAAATGGTGGCTCATTTGCAATTGATGAAGCTATAGGAAGCTTAGGAATAGATATAAGAAATCAAAATTTAAAAAGTGGTGTATCTTTGGCTGCAAGTTTGAATTTGCTTAAACAAAAAGGTGCTTTGGATATTGTCTCACAACCTTCAATTTTAGCAATAAATAATAAAGAGAGCTTTATTTATGTTGGTGAAAAGATATCAATGCAAACTTCAAGTAGTTTAACAGATGGAGGTACATCTAAATCAGATTATGAAAGAGAAGATGTTGGATTAACTTTGAAAGTAAAACCTAGAATTTCAAAAGATAATAAAGTTGCTTTACAAATAAGCGCTTTGTTGGAGGCTGTAAAACTAAACAAAGTAGGAGCTGGTGACAATCCTGATACTTTGAAAAAAGAGATAAATACAACTGCAATTTTAAACAATGGAGAGAGTGTAATAATTGGTGGATTAATAGAGAATAAAAATGAAAATATAGAAGAAAAAGTTCCACTTTTAGGAGATATTCCAATTCTTGGGGCACTTTTTAGAAATAGTGTAACACTAAATAAAAAGAGCAATTTAGTGATTATAGTAACTCCATATATCGTTCCAAAAGATAAAGGAGTTAGTTTTATTCGAGAAAAACTTTCACAACTTAAAGATATAGAGGATATTTATTTACAAAAGAGTTTAGAAGATATTGAAAAAAAAGAGAGCAACAAAGAAAATATAGTACAAAAACAAGAGAGTCAAAAAAGCAACAATAATAGAAAAGATCCAATGCAAATATTAATAGATAGTACAAACTCTTCAAGCGATGATTTTTATAACTTTTGATATACTTTTGCAAAAACTAAAGGAATTGTTATAGCAAAGTTTAAAAAAGTTCATATTGAGCTTACAAATATATGCAATTTAAAGTGTTCATTTTGTCCTCCAAAAAATTTACCAAACAAAATTATGAGTTTAGATTTTTTTGATAGATTAAATAGTGAGCTAAAAGAGTTTACAAATGAACTTGCATACCATATAGTTGGTGATCCTTTAGTTTTAACAAATTTAGAAGAGTATTTAAAGATTAGTAAAAAACATAATCTTAAAGTAAATATTACAACAACTGCAAATAATATTTCACAAAATCACTACAAAGCTTTATTAAATAGTGCTATAAAACAGATAAATTTCTCAATAAATTCATACAATGCAAACTCACATAAAAAGAGTTTTGAAGAGTATTTTGAGCCCATTTTAGATTTTGTAAAGTTTGCAATACAAAATAGTCATGACTATTTTATAAACTTTAGAATCTGGAATTTAGATGATAAAAAGAGTGCTTTGGATTTTAATAATGAAGTTTTTAATAGATTAAATCATTTTTTTAATTCAAATTTGAATATAGATGAGATTTATAGTACAAAACCAAAAAATATTAGAGTTGCTAGAAAAATATTTATAAATTTTGATGAATATTTCTCTTGGCCAACTTTAAAAAACAACATAGTTAGCCAAAAAGGTTTTTGTTATGGTTTAAGCTCTCATTTTGGAATATTGGCAAATGGAACTGTTGTTCCTTGTTGTTTGGATTTAGATGCTTCTATAAATCTTGGAGATACAAATGAAAACTCAATCAAAGATATTTTACAAAGTAGTAGAGCAAAAGCTATGATAAATGGTTTTAAAAACAATATTTTAGTTGAAGAGCTTTGTCAAAAGTGTGAATATAGAGTACGATTTGATATAAAAAATAAAGAGGAAGAGCATGAATGAAATAGAGATTTTAAAAAGAAGTATAGGTGATTTTTTTAGCTCTTCAATGCTAAAACTAGCACTAATTCCACTTCTTATTACAATGACAATTTTATATATAATCTTTTTTCAAATGGCTAGTTTTGGAATAGATAGTTTGCAAATTATCGCTCAAAATTCACAAAATGGTGGAGAAGTTATAATTGATGAGAGCGCACCATTTTATTTTGTATGGTTTACATATTTAATTGTTTTTTTATTTAAATACTCAATTACATCTTGGTTGGCTGCTTTTTTAATCTATACAGTTGGAATTATTTTTATTTTTCATTTTAGTATTATTTTAACTTTGTTAATTATTGGATTTTTGACACCTTTTGTTGTTAAATATCTAAAAAAAACTCACTATAAAGATTTGATTTTAAAACCTTATGGAACAGTTTTAGACTCTATTTATCTACTTTTAAAAACTATTTTTATAATGATATTTTTATATATAGCTTTAATACCTCTATATTTTATACCATTAATAAATATTTTAGTTTTATATCTTCCTTTATACTACTTTTTTCACAAACTTTTAAACTATGATGTATCATCTACAATTTTAAGCAAAGATGAGTATAAAAAAATCTATGAAAAAAGCTCAAACTCTTTTAGAGTAAGAACATTTTTTTTATATCTAATTTCAACTATTCCATTTATAACTCTTTTTGTAGCTATATTTTATGTTCTTTATCTATGCCATGCTTATTTTATGGAGCTTGAAAAAATTCAAAAAAATAGTAGTGAGGTTTTATAGTTTTGGAAAATATAAAAAATGCAGTTATAAAAGCAAATATTGAAGTTTTGAATTATTTAAAAAATAGTTTAAAAAAAGATGATTTTATATATACAAATCAGATTGGTTTTGGTGGAGATAATTCACTTAAAATCGATATTATTTTTGAAAATATTTTTATAGAACATCTAAAAGAGTTTGGAAATATTTTTAGTGAAGAGTGTGGTTTCAAAGATTTTAAAAAAGATATTACATTTATAATTGATCCACTTGATGGAAGCAATAATTTTTTCTCAAATCTTCCATACTATGGAACATCTGTTGCAATTAAAAGAGGTGAAGAGATTATTGGTGGATTTGTTGCAAATTTAGCTTTAGAAACTTTAGTATATAGATTTTTAGATGATGAGGTAGTATATTTATCACTAAACAGCAATAAAGAGTTAAAAAACAGAATAAATAATAGCTCAAAAGTTGCAGTTTTCGAAAGAGGTTATAAGTATCCAGATATTTGTAAAATTTTAAATGATAAAAATATAAAGTTTAGAGTTTTAGGAGCAACAGCTATCTCTTTGGCGAATGCAAGAGATTATGATTTTGTTCTTTTTATGGGAGAATTAAGAGTTTTTGATATTGATGCAGCAATGTATATTTGTAAAGATTTATATAAAATAGTTAAAAATAATCTTATTTTTATAACAAAATCAAAAGATTGTTTTAATGATTTTAAAGAAATTATTAAACATTTTTAGGTATAACTCCAAAACCAAAATAAAAAATAGGAAAAAATAGATGGCTTTAATAATTACGGACGAATGTATTGCATGTGATGCATGTAGAGAAGAGTGCCCAAACTACGCTATTGAAGAGGGAGATCCAATTTATATTATTGATCCTGATAGATGTACTGAGTGTGTTGGTCATTATGAAGAACCACAATGTGTTGAGGTTTGTCCAGTTGATTGTATAATTTTAGATCCAGATAATGAAGAGACAATGGAAGAGTTGAAGTTTAAATACGAACAACTAATGGAAGAAGAAAACTAATATGTCGAAAATTACAACAATCATCGACATTGGTTCAAATTCAATGCGAATGGTTGTTTTAGAAAAATCTAGTCGATTTGCATTTAGTCTTATAAATGAGACAAAAAGTAGGGTGAAAATCTCAGAAGGATGCTATGAAAATGGTGGTATGCTTCAAGAGATACCCATGCAAAGAGCTTATGAATCTTTAAAATCTTTTTTAAATATCTCAAATGCCCTTAAATCAAGAAAAATTCTTTGTGTTGCAACATCTGCTTTAAGAGATGCTCCAAACTCTAATGTTTTTTTAAGTAGAGTAAAACAAGATTTAGGTCTTAATATTAAGATTATAAATGGTGAAAAAGAGTCATATTATGGAGGAGTAGCTACTTCAAATTTGCTTCATGATGATAACTTTGTAACAGTAGATATTGGTGGTGGAAGTACAGAGTTTTGTTTTGTTGAAGATGGAAAAATAGTAAAATCTTTATCACTTGATATTGGAACAGTTAGAATTAGAGAGTTATATTTTAATAAAAACAATCTTGATGGTGCAAAAACTTATATTCTTGAAAATCTAAAAAAAGTTTTAAATTGTGGTGTTAATACTCCTTCAAAAGTTGTTGGAATTGGTGGAAGTATTAGGTTTTTATCAAAACTAATTATGCAAAAAAATGCTTACCCACTTGACTCAATTCATGGCTTTACTTATGATGTAAAAAATGAGCAAAAACTTTTTTTAGATATTTTAAAAACAGAATCAAACGAAGAGTTAGAGGCTTTGGGTGTAAAAAAAGATAGATTTGATACTATAAAAGAGGGTACATTTATCTTTAAAACTATTATTGATGAGTTAAATATTAAAACTGTTGTAACTTCTGGAGTGGGTGTGCGAGAGGGAGTTTATTTAACAGATTTATTAAGAAATCAAAATCATAAATTTCCTTCTAATTTTAATGTAAGTGTTAGAAGTCTACTTGATAGATTTCAAATATGTGAAAAACAAAGTGCATATTTAGGAAGAAGTGCTAAAGAGATTTTTGAGGTTTTAAAACCACTTCATAAGCTTGATGATAAGTTCTCAACACTTTTAGTTGTTGCTTCGAAACTGCATTCAATTGGGGTTAGATTAAACTTTTATAAATCAAATGATAATGCTTTTGATTTTATTTTAAATGGTTTAACTTATGATTTTTTACACACTTCAAGAGTAACTGTTGCTTATATTTTGAAGTTTTCAAAAAAATCTCTACCAAAAGAGAGTGATATTGAAAAATATAAAGAGCTGTTGCCACCTTTGGAAACTTTAAGATGGCTCTCTTTTATGCAAGCTTTAAACCTAGCAATAAATATTGACTACTCAAATCCAAAGACACAATATGCTTTAAAAGAGAATATTCTAACAATTGAGCTTGAAAATAACTCATTTTTATTAAGCTCTCAAATAGATAAACTTGAACTTCCAGATGGTTTGGAGCTTGGAATTTTATGATAAAAAAAATTGCAATTGTTAGATTATCTGCAATGGGTGATATTATTCACTCAATGACAGCTTTGCAATTTATAAAAGCAAAATATCCAAATATCCAAATAGATTGGTTTGTTGAAGAGGGATTTGCTGGCGTTTTAGAAAACAATCCTCATGTTGACAATATTATAAGATTAAATTTAAAAAGTATAAAAAAAAACAGATTTGAGATTTTTAATCAGATTAAACTTGTAAGAAGTTTAAAAAAAAACAGTTATGATTTAGTAATAGATACTCAAGGACTTTTAAAATCTGCAATAGTAGCTAGACTGCTTGGGAAAAAAAGAGCTGGTTTTTGTAAAAATTCAACTAGAGAAAAAATAGCAAGTTGTTTTTATAATAAAAAGATATCAATTTCATATGATAAAAATGTAATTGATAGAAACTGCTATTTGATAAGTAAGGCTTTGAATTTTGAAATTACAAAAGATGAGATTGTAAATAAAGAGCCTTTTTTATTTTTTAAAGATGAGAGTGGTATAATCTACGACTATTTAGAAAAAGATAGAAAAAATATTTTGTTTGTTGTTGGTGCTAGTTGGCCAAGCAAAATTTATCCTAAAGAGAAGTTTGCAAAAATTGCTTCAAGTTTAAATGAGAATTTTTTAATTGCTTGGGGAAGTGAGCAAGAAAAAGAGATGGCTAAGTTTATAGAGCAAAATTCAAATGCAAGAGTTTTGCCAAAACTAGATTTAAATAGTTTAAAAGCTTTGATTTCAAAAGTTGATTTGACTATTGGAAATGATACAGGACCAACTCATATATCTTGGGCTTTAAATATTCCAACAATAACTATTTTTGGGAATACTCCAGCTTATAGAAACACATATGAAACAAATATAAGCAAAACTGTAAAATCAAAATCTATTGTAAACCCTTATAAAATAGATAAAAATGATTTTTCAATTCAAGATATAGATGAAGAAGAGATTATAAAGATTGCAAAGGAGCTTTTAAATGATAGAAAAGATTAAAGACTATTTTATACTTATTTTATACTATATTTTTCTATTTTTATTTTTTATAACTCCAAAGTTCTTAATGGAGAAATTTTTAAAATTTTTGGCTTTTTTAGCCTACAAAGTAGATAAAAAGCATCTAAAAATTGCACGAGCAAATATTGATTTAGTTTTTAAAGATAGTTTAACTAAGAGTAGAAAAGAGGAGATAATTTATAACTCATATAAATCTTTATGTTTTAATATGTATGAGCATATAGAGAATCAAAGAGTAAACAAAGAGATACTTTTTTCAAAAGCAAATATTTTAAATAAAGAGATAATAGAAAAAGCTTTTAAAGATAATAGAAAAATTATATATATAACGGCTCATTATGGTGGTTGGGAGATAACACTGCCTTATATTGCTATGATGTTTGGTGAAATTGCTGTTGTAAATAGAAGAATGGATAATCCACATATTCAAAAAAAATATGAGATAGGAAGAAGTAAAAACCGTATTACAATGCTTGAGAAAAAGAGTGCTGCAAAAGGTATGTTAACTGCTTTTAAAGAGAATAAAAGTATAGCAGTTGTTATTGACCAACACATAGGTAGTGGAATAGATATAGAGTTTTTAGGACAAAAAGTAAAAGCAACAGACTCAACAGCAAGAGTTGCACTAAAATTTGATGCAATTATTATTCCAATTTTTACAGTAAATAATGGTTTTAGAGATTGGACAATAGAGGTTCAAGAGCCAATTGATGTAAAAACTTATGAGTTTAAAAGCGAAGATAAAATAAAAGAGCTAACGCAAATTCAAAACGATATTGTATCTAATCAAATTTTGAAAAAACCAGACTTTTGGCTTTGGCAGCATAAGCGTTTCAAAGCTTATAATGATGAAATTTATAAAAAGTAAAATATATGCAAAATAAACCTAAATATAGTTTTTTTAAAAATTGGAAATATGCTTGTGATGGATTAATAACTGCTATAAAAACAGAGAGCTCTTTTAGGCTTGAGTTGTTTTGTGCAATATTTATTGTAGCTTTGATTTTGTATGTTGATACAACTTTAACAAATAAGCTTATACTTTTAGTTACAGGCATTTTGGTTTTAATAGTAGAACTTTTAAACTCTGCAATTGAAAATGTGGTTGATTTGTGTACAAAAGAGATTCATCCACTTGCTAAAAATGCCAAAGATTTAGGCTCAACTGCTGTTATGTTTACAATTGGTTTGCATATAACTTGCTGGACTTTTATTCTGCTGTTTTAAGGAAATGTTTTGAATTTAAAGTTTTTTAATTTAGTAATAAATAGTTTAAAAAAACTATTTTTAGTATATTTTGTATTCCTAATTTTTATGTCTATTTTTCGAGCTATATTTTTCATATATTTTTCTGAGTTAAATAGTTTTAGTGATTATTATAGTGATATTTTTAGTGTATTCTTTTTAGGATTTAGAATAGATTTAACAGTAGTTGGTTATATTCAGGTTATTCCTACAATAATTTTAATATTTTTATACTATTTTAAAAGTGAAAAAGTTTTTAATATTTTTAGTAAATTTTTAATTTATTATCTGTTTATAGTTTTTGTTATCGTAAGTTTACTTTTTGTAGCTGATTTTGGATTTTATTCATATTTTAAAGAGCGTTTAAACATACTTTTTTTTGGTCTATTTGAAGATGATACAGTAGCTCTTATAAAAACTTTTCTACAAAATTATAATGTAGTTTTGATTTTAGGAGTTTTTTTTCTATATTTAGCTTTACTGTTTTATATAATAAAAACTATTTTAAATCTAGAGTTCCATAGTTTAAAAGTTGCTACTTTTATAAAATTTCCAATTCTATTTTTTATTTTATTAATAATTTTTAATTTTTTAATAATTCGTGGAACATTTGGAATGTATCCATTGGGTAAAATGATACCAAATGTATCAACAAGTGAGTATATAAATAAAGTAAGTCAAAATAGTGTTAGAGCTTTTATTAGTGCAAATAGTGTTAGAAATAAATTTAAAAAAAATAAAATAGATTATATAAAAGAGACAGGATTTGAAAACAGTATAGAAAAAGCTTTTGAAATATATAAGCAAACTTCAAATATTGATAGAGAAAATCTTTTAAATAATATTACATATAAAACAAAAAAAATTGATGATGAAGATTATAATGTAGTTGTAATCATGGTTGAAAGTTTTGGAATGCCTATATTAAAATATCAAAGTGATGAGTTTGATATTATGGGAAATTTAAAAAAGCATTTTGAGGAAGATATACTTTTTACAAATATAATTAGTGAAGGTAATGGAACTATCTCTAGTTTTGAATCACTGTTGCTAAATATTCCATATAGACCAAATAGTTTTGCTTTTTCTCAATCAAAATTTGCACAAACATCTTTTACATTTTCACCAGCATTTTTATATACAAATGCAGGATATAATACTAGCTTTATTTATGGTGGTGATCTTACATGGCGAGATTTGGGTAAATTTGTAAAATATCAATCATATAGTAGTGTAGAAGGTAAGCAAGATATTTTTGCTTCAATAAATACTTCTAAAAATAAAGAAGATGAATATTTTCATCCATGGGGAATTTATGATGAGTATTTATATGAACATATTTTAAATAAACTTGAAACTTCAAATGAAAAAGAGATGATTCTTGCACTTAGCACAAATAATCATCCTCCATATGATATTCCAAAAGATTATGAAACAAAAATAAAAGGCTATAGTGAAGATTTAAAAAATCATATAATTGGAGATTTTGATTTAGTAGAGCAAAGATTTAAATCTTATGGTTATGCTTTGGATAGTGTTGGAACTTTTTTAGATAAATTTAAAAAAAGTAAATTTAAAGACAATACAATTGTAGTTATAACTGCAGATAATAACACAATAGAAGGAATTATGAAATATGATGATAACCCAATATTTACATCAAAAAATATTCCTATATATTTCTATCTGCCAAAAGAATTAAAAGATAGATTAGAAATAGACACAAGTGTAGCTGGAAGTCAAAAAGATATTTTTCCAACTTTGTATAATTTAACTTTAAAAGATACAAAATATTTATCTATTGGTAATAATCTTTTTGATAAAATGCTTCCTCATTTTGGATTTAATGGTTCATTGATTGTAAATAAAGAAAATGAAGTTAGGAAGCTAAATAATTTAAAAGAGACAAGTGAAGATGAGCTTGTAAATTACTATAAAGCTAGTTTGGCTGTTACTGAGTATTTGATAAGAAATTTTAAATAAAGTATGGGGAGTGAAATAGTATGAAGGGGATAATATTAGCAGGGGGAAGTGGAACAAGACTTTATCCAATCACAAAAGGAGTTAGTAAACAACTAGTTCCAATCTATGATAAACCCATGATATATTATCCTTTGTCTGTTTTAATGCTTGCTGGTATTAAAGAGGTTCTTATTATTACAACTCCTCAAGATCAACCTAGTTTCATTAATCTTCTAGGAGATGGAAAAGATTTAGGAATGAGGTTTGAATATGTAGTTCAACCAAGCCCTGATGGTTTAGCTCAAGCATTTATCTTAGGTGAAGAGTTTTTAGCTGGTGATGATGCTTGTTTAGTTCTAGGTGATAATATTTTTTATGGTCATGGATTAACTGAACTTTTAGCCAAAAGTATAAAAAATATTAAAGATGAAAATAAAGCAACTGTATTTGGTTATTATGTAAGTGATCCTGAACGTTATGGAGTTGCAGAGTTTAATGAAAATGGTGATGTAATCTCTATTGAAGAGAAACCAAAAGAGCCAAAATCAAACTATGCTGTTGTAGGACTATACTTTTATCCAAATGATGTAGTAAAAAAAGCTAAAGATGTAAAACCAAGTGATCGTGGTGAGCTAGAAATCACAACTTTAAATCAAGATTATCTAAATGAAAATAGATTAAAAGTAGAACTAATGGGAAGAGGG
>Ga0265295_1001385_pt1 | contig 42698 bp, 52 predicted proteins | sample Munlansysbiofilm_FD_192503 | JGI IMG/M metagenome (GOLD analysis project Ga0265295, IMG submission 192503) | Leachate microbial communities from a municipal landfill in Southern Ontario, Canada - Methane capture system biofilm | ecosystem: Engineered > Solid waste > Landfill > Unclassified ... | reverse complement strand
TGCTTGCATGTATGCTCTCAGTTAGTGCGCTTGGTTGTAGCAGGTAGGGCAAGGTAGTACACGTGGCAAGGTAGGGCATGCAAGGTAGGGCATGCAAGGTAGGGCATGCAAGGTAGGGCATGCAAGAGACAGATAGCCCAAGCCGGACCCGCTGCCCCAGCTCCAGCCATGCACCTACCAGCATACCCATGAAACGCCACCAGCGCCACGGAGACAGGCCCGGAGCTGGTCAGGCAGGGCAAGGTAGGCCCCGCCCCGCCCGGAGCCTTAGAAGGCACGCGCAGGCACGCGCAGGCACGCGCAGGCACGCGCAGGCACGCGCAGGCACGCGCAGGCACGCGCAGGCACGCGCAGGCACGCGCAGGCACGCGCAGGCACGCGCAGGCACGCGCAGGCGCACGGGGGCGCACGATCAATAGACCAGTCGAGGTCCCCCGCCACAATTCTGACCCAATTTTTCAAACACTACCTCTTTCCGCACCCTACCAGCCTGCGGGCACCCTCTCTAGCTGCATAATGTACAGCAGCAGTTCCTTAGTATCTTCCCTATCCAAGCAGATACCGCCGTTCTCCTGCTGCTGTACATCAAGACTTGGTCTGACCGGAAGGATCGCTTCTTGCACCATTTGGCCCCTCGCGGCTGAACATGCGCTTGAAAGTACCAGCAGGATCAGTAGCAGCCATGTCAGCTTTAGCTTGCGCATCTTTATGCTCCTTCTGCCTCTGACTCTTTTGTATAATGCCGAGGAGCACCTCAAGGATACTCCCCAGCACGGCTAAGAACTTCAGCATTGTATTACTCGACCTTATCGGTCTGCTTCGCCTTCCCTACGTTCAGGGCGAGCCAATCGACAATCTTGTACACCTTAGCTACCCATGCGTCGTCTTTCGGGGTAGGGGTCAGGGCAGCGATTGCCGAGGCGCAGGCCACTATGCTACCAAGGATAGCTACCAACTCGACGCTATTCTGCATTACGTAATCAAATACGAACTTAATCATTTCCATTGCAATATCCTTACATGAACTCTTGGTTGTCTAGTTCGTACCAGCTCCCAGGATTGAATTTATTTACTTGAATAGGACCGTCCTCTGTTTCAATACTGTCTGCACCAGCCAATTCTGGCCGCACCATGAACACATGCTGTGGTACGAACCCTAGAAAGGACTGCATCATAATACCTGCACGAAGTTCCAGAATGTCCTCACGCTCAAGGCCAGCCTCAAGGTCCATGCCAAGGATCATCTGCGTGACGGGATGGAAAGCATCAAGCCCACCGCCGTTCACAAAGTTCAGCGCGTTGGTTTCATCATCTGCCGCCCATACGGTAGTGTCGCAAATGAACTCGCCATTGGGATCGTGAATGAAGTCCTTGGCAAGCCGCACATAATACACATCATCGCTGCACTTGATATAGTGCAAGCGGGGCGCACCGTGCAGGATTGGTTGACCGTTTCGATAATCACCGGGATCACCGTTGAAGATGTCAGGGCAATGGTAGTATGCTCCGAAGTACGCTATTGTGTGTCTCATGCCATCGCCTCCAGAATCCGCGCATCCGATACCTGTTCCTTCCAGGCCGTGATCTTGTTGAACCACATGGGATAAGCGTTGTTGTAGCCGAGCATCAAGCGGTATAGTGTGGAGGCTTGACCTGCCGTAAGCGTTACATCAAGATACATCATTATCTCCTGTGCTCTGCAACTCAACGCAGGCTATAGTTATCTTCAGTAGTCTTCGCATCCATCCTTTACCGAACGCATCGAAGTTCTTGTTCTGCACGTACCTATCCGATCGGAGCAGCAGGAACTTCTCCAGCACGCCGGGGGCCTGCACAGCCTTGAGCGTCTTAGGCCCAATGATCCCATCAGGACGCGCCCCAGCCGCCACCTGCAAGGCCCGGCGGGTCCAAGTGGCCCCTTGGTTCACCGCAGCGTCCAAGGCCGCCAGCGCGATCTCAGGGGGCATCTCAGCGGCCCGTACAGCGTCGAAATAATCCCGGCGATAAATCCTCCCCGCCTGCTCCTGTGAGAGCGCAGCGATACCGTCCCGGCCCAGCCAGGGGTACGCACGCAGGGAGATTCCCCAGTTCGTCAGGCCACCGGGGTCCCGAGGATTATCTACGAGGCCGCCTTCATGCTTCAGTAGTACATATAGCAGACGCGGGTCGAGGGTACGAGTGTACCCCCGCTCCCGTAGCATCCTTTCAACCTTAGTCAGAAGCAGCTTCGGATTCAACAATTTCGGCCTCCTTGAGCTTATGCTGGTACTTAGCAGCCTCGGCATGCATAGCTTCTCGCCGTGCAATGATACTCTGCTTCTCAGCCTCTCGGTCAGCAAAGCACTCTCCGAGGTACTTAGCGAGCACCTGCAAGGTCTGCTTGATAGCATCATGCTGTGCTTTGTCTGTGCAGTTCTGGCATGCTTTGATGCCTGCCTCTCGCAGTTTGTAGGTACAGCCAGTAGTATCAGTAATAAAAGGGAGTTCGTTAGGAGTCGTAGCCATTGCATTTCCTCATCTCCGTACCGACAATCGCCGCATGACGGAGTTCTTTTTAGGTTTAACTAGACCGTAGTCTCGACCCTCACCAAGAGGATCACGCATTTTCTTGTACCATTCTTTAGCCTGCTCTCGCTTCTGCTGGGCCTCACCATCCTGGGCCATACTCTGTACCCAGAACAAACAAGACATAGCCAGAGCCTCAAGTCTATCGTCATGCAGTAATGCACCGCGCTCCTTCGTAATTCGAAGCAACTGGTACAGCCAACTGTATTGACTTCGTACATCCATGCTGTACTGCTGCACAGAGTTCCAGTCCTCTTCGATGCAGCGAGGGTCTATGATGAGCTTACCGTTACCAAGTAGCGGCTCAAGCACACCAATAATACGCGACTCTTTCTGCCCTGTGTTCCAAGGCTCATCAAGGCCGCATTTATGCTCTTTCAATATCATGGGCATAAGCACAGCAGCATACATGCCGTTACCGTAGTTCTTCTCGACCCCTACAGTATCCGGCTTCCACCGCTTAGCTACTTCGACTAGCTGCTGCAAACTATCATTGTCTAAGCCACCCTTTACGCCACCAATCTCAACTGCATGTATATAGCCGTTAGCAGCCTTAGTAACAGCATACCCAGTTTCGTCAGCATTCGCACCACCTCCAGCGGGGTCAATGAACATGTGCGTTCCTATGAACCCCGTATGCTCATCAGTACTTCTACTAGCCCTGTACAGTCTAGCTTTGATCGGGAACCCAGACGGCAGCTCGAACCTATTGTTCTCACTAGCTACTGCTGTGATTACGCAAGGGGCGCGCTCTCCGCACTCGGCCACAATAAGACGCTCAGGCTTCAGCGGGTACCTTGCAGCATCCATGAGTCGAGTGTCCAGCATGTGCTGCAACTGGAAGTACGCAGGCCCCTGATCCCGTTCCTTCTTGGTGAGGGTTTCCTCATCCAACAGGACGCTATCAGTTACTTGCCCACGATCTCCGCACACCCCACCCCCCTCTCGTAGAGATGGGTCTTGCTGCATGCGCTTGACTATCATTGGAGCCAGTAGTCCTTGATAGTTCTGCTCTTCTTTAAAAGTCGGGTATCTTCCCGGCCATATCCTGACCGTGTATCCACGAGCAGGTAAAGAGTTGTAAATACTGTCAATACTCTGAGGCGTGCCCAGATAAATGATCCGGCCTGTACTACAGATCGAAGTGAACTCCTTCGTCAAGAACCGCAGAATCTCGCGCTGTGCCTCAGTCTGTGAGTTCTTGGGAGTCTCGATATCGTCCGCAATCAGGATATCAGCACGGTTGCCTGACAGAGAACCAGTGATGGGCCTGCACTTGATACTAGGAGACTTCTCAGCGCCCTTGAGACTATGATGAATGTCAAAGGCTTTTACGCTGCATCTATCCCCGGCCTGCATGTCTGGCATGAGGCACTCTAGTTCCGGCATACCACGGATGATCTGGATAACCCAGTTCGATATTTCAGATGCCATGTCCTCTGTACTGGATACAATGAGGACACGGGTTGTAGGTGTATGAATCAGACGCCACACAGCGTAAGCCGCCGTGATGGTGGTCTTGGCCTGACCACGCTGCGCCTGTATCATTATATAAGTAGGGCCGAACTGCAAGAATGATGCAATATCCAACTGGAGCCAAGAACAGTTGAAGCCCAACAAGCTTGTCATTACATCAAATAGGAATGTCCTAAAGTCTTTGTAATGCTCTTGAAGGGCCTCAAGGTTCTTCCAGCGAACATCGGCTTGTTCTGCTGACTCTCTCATGATTACTGCCTAGCCATGCTTTCCATCTCTTCAAGGTCGAAAGCTGGCATGTCCTTGCGAGTTTTCATGCGCTCTTTCAGACGACGCTCTGTGCTCGTAAGCTCAGTCAGCACTTCAGGCTGACATGTGATATCGTTGTTCTTCAGAAATGAGTTGATTGCATTCAACAGACTAGGACTAACAGCAGACAGGGCAATAGCCTTCATCTCTTCATCCTCAGATGATAAGGCGGCAATAATGCTCTGCAACGCCATAGTGTACACCTTAGTCTGAAGTGCATGCAGTTCATTCAGTTCCCGCTCCGGGGCTGACTTCTTTGACATATTATACTCCACTAGCGAGGACACCTACAGCAGTTGCGAACAACAGCCATATAATGCGCTCTATCCATTTACCGTTATTACCGTCCTTCTCTCGTGTCTTCTCAAGTGCTCGTAACCTAATCTCGTAATCTGCAACTATCGCCTCGATATGATCAATGCGCAAATCACATGTTGCATTGCTAACGAGTAGATCAGACAATTTTGTAAGCAATTCCTCTATGCGGTCCAATCGCTTCAGTTCAGTGCAACTGTGTTCCATAGTTATTCCTTGTACATCCAAAGTTTCTCCTGCGCTGCACCGGCTAATCGTAGAGCCCTGATGAGTTGTACTTTAGTCACCGCTGCAGGAGTATTATTAGCCAATACCCAAGTAATCGTTTCATTATCATGCATAGCGGTGGCAGACCTAGCTATGCGGCCTTGCGCTACCTCGTCACCGTCAAATAGGAGGCCATCAACCTCCACTACTATCTGATTGACGGCTTCAGTACGCTTCATCTTAAACGCTTCTCTTGCGGCCACTTGCAGATCCAGTTCTGTAATAACCGGATGCGCAGCAATCTCGTCTAAAGTCATAGCACGTTTGATGATAGCGCCACTTATAACATGTACTACAGTTTTCATATTAAAACTCCCAACTAATACTGACATTACCGTCATCAAACACAGACCCAGCAACTAGCAACGACAGCCTATCTAGGGCGCTAGACAACACTTTATTACCAACGTACATATCCGACAGAGTGAGTGTAGAGTTAACTAACCTAGACGCGATACTCCACGACAAAGCTGACAGTCGCTCAAGGACTATTTTTCCATAGCGTGCAGCAGTGGTATTACGCGCGGCTGTGGTTTGCTCTAGTACAGCGTACGTCTGAGCAGGATGTGTGCCTACTGCCATTGTGGTGCCGCTCATGATAACAGAACCGCCCACATATGTAGCAGTGGAGTCCAGCGCACCTGAGCCTAAGCGCATGTATATACTCGACGCACCATTAGTACTTACACCATCAAGCAGGATTGTAATACGCTTTACACCAGCAGGAATATCAACGAAGTCAATAGATGCCCCAGACGCTGCTACAGACACACTGATGTTTATGTTCTCATCTTTGTCTAGCTTATCTGCGACTGTGGTAGCGAGGTTGGGTAAATCTGACTCAAGCACATCTACACGAGCATCTAATCCAGATACCGCCGCCGTGGCATCTAAAGCAGCCTGCTCCGCAGCCAGTTGCGCGATCTGTGCGTCATCTTCGGCGAGCTCTGCTCCAACTTTGGCAGCCTGTGCGTCTACTACGTATCCAGAGAGTAGGGCTGATACATCACTAGCCGCGTTAGCAGCTGCTACCTGCGCAGCTGCGGACTCGGCAACGGCTATATCCTTAGCAGCTATAGCGGCGTCCCTAGCAGCCTCAGCTCCTACTTGTGCCGCAGCCGCCACAATAGCAGCCTGCAATGCGTCCGCCCGGTACGTACCAAGAAACCCAACAGTAGCCAAACTATCTGGGTTGTCTACATCAGTGAATACGTTGGTGATCTTGTATCCATTCATGTTGATGTCAGTGAATACATTTGTAAGTCCGTACCCATCAAGCACTTCATGCAAAGCCATCATAAGCTGTAAGTGGCTCTCGTCAAGGGATGGGTAGTCAAGGATACTTCCATTTGCGTATAAGTGCAGCAACAACTCTTTAGGCACAATGCGGCGAAATACAACAGGTGCTCCAATAGCAGGAACAGCGCCAAGTACTTCTACCATACCTGGATCTCCAGGAACGTCTGCAATTTCCCTGTACAGCGGTTCTCCGAATGCGTCTACTTCATTGTTTACCCTGCACGTAACAAAGCTACGCTTCAATTCACCGAGCGCAAACTGTATAGGAAACTGTGTAGTTACACCATCTCCCGCGTACTCATAAAAACTATACCCAGAATTTATAGGCATACAAGCTCCTTTTTGAGGAGGCGGACCTCCCCGTTAAGTTTTATCTTTAAAGCTAGGCTACTATTCGTAGTCAGTTCTAGCAGCGTCCCAAACCCTACCCATGAATACAGCGCCACCTACGACAGGTAGAACCTGCATGGCTCTTTTGTCTGTAGCTGTGAACTCCATCCCCGGTACTAGTCCGACGAGGGCTTCTGGGATTCCCTGAGCGCGAGTTGCCACGCTAAGTAAAGGGATACTTACATCCTGTGCGTACCTACCACCGGGGGCGTACTCTTCTAGTCCAGTCATGACAGCGAATAAGTCTATACCCGGAGCAGTCCAGCCGAGAGCGTTATTCAGTGTGAATGCGCGACGCGCCAAATACTCTGGCGTCATGTCGTGTCCCTCAGTCATAGCAGTCACCATAGCTGCAAGGGTAGCAGTACCAAGACCCCACGAGGCTAGTGATACGAGCTGTCCATCTTTCCTTCCAGCATTCCGCAGGAATTGCTTTCGCATAGCCAATAATGGGAAGGTCTGTAAGTGCCCGAATATAGCCCACGATGGATCATGTAACCACTGGATACTTTCCCCGGCCATCGATCTCTGAGTCATTTGCCTAGCCAACCGCAGGGAGGCTATACCAAAGTCTTCTCTAATACGCATAGGCCACTGTTGCACATTCAGCCTCTCAACATGCCCATGTTCACCGAACTCAATCACACCATCATCTACGAGCTTCTGTAAGGATTTGATGCTCCCCTTAGTCACACCCATAGATTTGAACATATCATTTAGGTCGTCAGGCTTACCTGCTTTTAATCCTCTGAATATCTTATTAGCTCCGGCTATAGCTCCCAGTTGTATCTGGGACTCCACTACTTTGGTATACCCAGAGATCATACTCTGAAAGTGCTGTCCTTTAGCCAATACATTATCGAAGGTTCGCGCTAATTTACTACTACTCGATATAACATCCACAGCAGCATCAGCAGCGAAGTCTGACCTCAATAGTCCACGCTCGTACGCCACGTTACCCATGAGGAAACCAAAGTCTTCTAATAGAGCTTTCTTGTGCATACCTTGGCTTGCTTGGGTTAGAACCTTAGACGCGCGTACGAAGTTTGTAACACCTGTAGCAGCGATGACTGCACCAGTCTCTGCACCCTGTGTGATACCCAGCTTACTCAGTAAGGATAAATTCACAGATGCTTTAGCTCTACGCATCCAAGGGTTAATGTGTTTGTCCACAGTGCCCGGCTCAAAATACTCAAACATATAATCAATGAAGCGCTCCGTTGCCTCTTTGTCGGCCTGACTGGAGTTGCCCAGCTCCTTCTTGATCTGGTTCTTAATAGCCACCATCTTACGTTTACTATCAATACCGTGTCTACTTAGGGCTATACGTTTACTCATGGCGTCTGAGTAGCGCATGAGTACACCTTGCAAGTCGGGATCGATCAGGTCAACGATCTTGATACCCTCGTACTCCCCGGCCAGATCGATGTTGGTTCTGCGTCTACCATAGGAGATCGTGCCCTTCTCAACATCACTCGCACTGAGCTTACTAAGCATTGCCTCTGCCTGCTCTTTAGTAGCTCCGTTATCCACAAGGGCCTCAACCAATAAGTCACGAGAATCGTCGCTCTTCAGCAGCGCTTGTATATTTGTATCCATGATATCGCCCTTGGCAAGCTGCCTACGCACAAGGGCCAAAGCTACTTGATTGGCAACATCCTCTGGCATATCCGGGTTAGCGCTAATATACGCCTGCTTAACGGCCTTGTTAAGTCTAGCTCTAGCAGCAGACTTACTACCCATCTCCTTCTCCAGCTTGGTCAACACTCCACGCAGCCTATCTGGGTTCCATGGCAACGGGATGTACGCAGCCTTTTCCTTGAGATTCTCAAACCCAGGAACCGCGCGCTCACCTCCGAATCCACCTGCGCCCTCTTTACGGAACTTCTCTGACATATCCCTGATACCAGCGAGTATATCAGCAACGTCATCGTCGAGCTTAGGTGTACGTTCAAGGTTAAGGTCATTAGCAGCCATATACACACGGCGATTCAGATCACGCATGTACTCTGTCTTACCCTTAAAGTCAAACACCCCTAAACCTTTCTTCTTTATCATAGCAGAGGTAACAGTGTCGTACACCTCAGCCTGCACTTTATATGTGTGCCCAAACAGGAACTCTTTCAACATAGCCCCTGACTTGTTGTTAACCACAGATCCGTCAGCGAACTCAAATAAGCTCACTGACAAGGACCGCATGGTAGGGCTACCAGAATCCCACATACGAGTTGCATCATCAGCGAATGGGCCTTTGGAAAGAGCTGCTCTGACCTTAGAGGGCCAACCCTCACCAAGCTCCTTTCTAGTACTCAGGCCAGATATGAAGTCTGTAGCCCTCTCCCCAATAGTGCCCTCGTCTCCAACAAACACTCGTGCTCCACTGTAGTCATTGATAACATGATCTAAGCTGTCCAACTCCCGAACCGCAACAGGGTCATTAGCATTCTCTGCCAAGTCCTTCGCAGCTTTATGAATAGCAGGCGGCTGAGAGGCGACTACTGGCTTAATAGGCGGTACTTCAGGCGCATCATCCACGATCTCGGTGGCTAAGCCCACGCGTGGTCTGATCGCACCGATAGCACCACCCACTGTAAACCCCATTAAGGCAGCTACGGGTACGGTGCTCCAGTCGTTTGTTTCACCAAAGGTAGCAAGACCAGACTCTGCCACTGTACCAACTATAGCCCCGTACCCGGCCCCACGAGCAGCCCTAGCCAGTAGGCTCATCTTCTTTGCAGGCCCAATACCGGGCAATAACATATCAACGTCCAATACACCCGCTGCCATCCTAGCAAAGCCGCCAGTGAAACCATTATCCGCTAGACGCTCTGCTGTTTCCTGCTCTGCAAGGATAGTCTCCCGTAAGTCCAAAGCCTCATCAAGAGATGCAACCCCTTTGAACTTGTCGTGCCATGTGCTCTGTATACCGGCAAGCAGCTTGGTACTGTGTTGTGTGAAGTCGAAGTCTGGATCAGGTGCGTAACTAGCCTTACGATTCAAGTAGTCGTAAAAGTTTATAGCTGCATTATCAAGACTAAAAGCCTCCTTAGTCGCCTCAACAAATCCCAACTCATCTCGCTCTCTGTTATCATGCGCCGCTATCTCTTCAGCACTAGCCGGGCCGAAGAGATTTATGCTCTCAGTTATGACAGGCTCTTCTCGCATGAGACTAACAGGAATCTCTCCGGGTATAGGCATACAATCTCCTTACATAGTATTGAGGGGATCAATCAAATTGTCCCTAGTTTTCTTTGGTGCGTCCTGTGCTTCTTTCACACGCCACTCGCGATAGAACGTACCGATCTCAGAGGCCGGTACTTTTTTAGCAATACCGGGGGAGCCATCATTCAGGACAGGCTGCATATACAGGGTGTACCCGTCTCGCCCCTTATCCAAGGATACGTACATCTCAGGCACATCCCGGAATACTCCTGTTATCTTGGTTCCCAAGTATCCCATAAATGCACCACTACCCCGAGTAGCAATCTCAGAGTCGAACCACTGCTTACCGAAGTACTTCGGTCCATTAGCTTTCAGCCACTCGACTACAGCCTCGTGTGGAGCCCCAGTCTCCGGGGTGTACTCTTTCATATCCAATATCTGGTGCAGGTTGTCATCACCTTCTGGTACTATAATGTTACCAAGTACGTACGCGCCCTTGTCCTGAACTTCAGCCATAGCTAATGCGGTGGCTTGTGTAGGAGTAAGATTAGGTTGTTTGAACCAAGTCTTTCTAGCGCGGCGCTGCACCTGCTCCAAGAACGCCGGATCGGTAGCTGCCCGTTCAAGCTCCCACGTACTGATCTCCATCACACTTCCGCGCTTGGCGGTTGTGAATGGATTAAGACTAGGGGCCATACGCTTTACAGAACTCGCAACAGTGTCCCGCAGCTCAGACAGGACTTCTGTGGTGAAGTACTTATTCGCTAAGTCTGGGGAGATATCTTGCCTAGTGTTGGCAGCGGCCTGTTTGAGTGCATCTTCAGACGAGAAGTTTGTACTAAGGTCCATTTCCCTTGCCATCACGAACATCGACTTCGCAGCGTCTGTCTTGAGGTGCTTTAGAGCTAACCCTGGATTGATATCGTACAGAGGCGCTAAGCTACTATACGCATTCATCACCCCTTCATACACCTGACCTTTGTCGTTAGCTATAAGATTCGTATTAAATGCAGCAGTTGCATGATTAGCGAGGTCGTCGTACACCACCCCGTACTGGTCGATAGCTGTAGCCATCTTATCAGCAGCGGTCTTTGCCACCTCAGTAGGCTGGATAGTTCCTGCAGCAAGTTCGTTCATCAACTGAGCATCTATATCTCTAGTGATGAGCTGGAACGCAGCAGAAGTCTCTTCCTTGTCCAGGGCGTACAGGGCGTTCTGGCTTACTGCCTGCCCAGCCTTGGTGTACACTGCTAGCTCCTTCATGTAATCTGCCTGAGCCTTCTCAAGGAGGCGCTCCTGCTTGGCTAGTTCTCGTTCCCTATCAGCGTCCAGCTTATTCATGTAAATGTTAGCAGCGCCCCAGACGTCTGAAGATATGGCGTTGAGAGTCTTGTTCCCCTTGCCATACTTAGCTGCTATTGTCTCTCCATTCACAAGCCCCTGCTCAAAGGTGATCGCCCCGGTGCGTACAGCCCTGTAATTATGCATAAGATCACTCTGCATCTCGGCGCTATATTCATTCTCCTTGTCTGCCTGGAATTGCGAGAACGCCTGCATGATACTGGACTCTTCCGCAGCAGTAGTACTGAACCTGTCCCGGATACCCTGCATACCACCGAGCTTGTCGATGATCTTACGGCTACCCTGCTTCAGGTCGAGTACAGCCGCCTCAAGGATAACTCCCTTACGGTCAGCATCATTCAGACCCTCAATAGGCCCGGTGTACATCCACTTATCGCCCTGCTTCTCTCCCAGCATAGCCGTCAGCGCTTTATCAGACTCTTCATCTTCAAGTACACTGTAGCTCAGCATGGCGTCTCTGGCAGCAGAAGTCGTCTCCTGTACCTTCCACTCTTCATGCGCCTTGGTCTGAGCCTCAGCTAGCTTCAATACATTAGTACTGGCAAGCTCAGTCATGAAGTCATCGACGATCTGATCGCCAGTGAATAGCCCTTTACTAATCGCTCCCAGCTTCTCGGTGTACTGCTCCGGGGTGAGTTTATGATCTTCCTGAGTGATAGCTGTCAGGCCCTCAAGGAAGGTGTCATTCATAACCTTCTGAGCATGCAGTGCAGCAGCACCAGAGACAGTAGCATAACTAGCACCAGACTCTCTGATCTGCTGGTAGGTCTTACCCTGTGCGAACTGCATCTGCCCCTTCAAGAAGTCCTCACGCATACCTTGCATGTGCAGGGCTTGGACGGCAGGCTGGGCCTTCTCAGCAAGCATCGCCAGCGTAGCCGCCCCTCTCCCCACTTCCTCAGCAGCCATGGGAGTCTTTGCATATCGCATCTGAACTCCGGGCCTAGCCGCTCTATTAGCCACGCCTTCAGCAGGGGTTGCCTGCACAACCTCCCGGCGTTCTGCTCCTTGCATATAAACTCCTTATGATTTGAATAGTGAACCTGTGTCGAACTTCAGCCCGTCGAAACCACCAATCCCACCTTCCTCCTTGGAGGTGAAGAACGTCTGACCCATACCAATGAGGCTCTGCCCGACAGTAGCCATGTAGTTCGGCGTTACCTTAGAGGTATCCGTTTGTGACACGGCAGACTTCAGAGTGCTGTCAATGCTGTCATTCATACTAGCATACACACTCTGCAACTCCTGCTGCCTCTGCGTGTCCTTACGCAAAGCCTCTGCATGAATAGCCGAGGCTCCAAGCCTGACCGACTGCCCGGTAACACCAGCAGCCCCAGCCTGTGCAGCATGCGCTCCAGAAGTGGCTAGTTCTTCCCTTTGCAGGGCGAAAGCTACCTCCTGGCTCTGCTTGTACGCATTTGTCTTGTTCCTGATAATAGCAGATACTGAATCGAACGCAGAGGCCATGAGCACCTTGTTCTGCGCCTGATTAAGTTTATTCCGCATCTTCACCTGTTCTCGCTCAGCCTGCAATCCTCCGACCATTTGTAGGGCCTGCAATCCTAACATCCAATACGACATACATGCTCCTTATCGGATACGGCGGACACGTTTGGTACGGCTGTCCCGTTCGATATATGTTCCTGTCCAGTACATTTGTGTTACGAACAGTGGGGTGTGCTCATCGCACTCCAGCACCAACTCACAATACTCCGCATTCTCTCGAACGGGCACAATCAGACTATCGCTGTAAATAGGCTCTGACCCGATGATGTTGTTTATATCACCAACGATCCGAGCACTAAACTCCTGACGCACATCCTCTTTGTACCTGCTCTGCACTACAGCAGCAAACGCACCAGAATCCTTGAATGTGATATTCCACTTAGACACCTTCAGATCAGACGTAGTGATGGGATTCTTATCTCCATCTCGCACGAATGGCCTGGTAGGGCTGTACTTGCTGGTGAATCGCACACCACTATGCACAACACCACCCAGCATATCCCGACTGAACACAGCCACAGTGCTGGTCGTACTCTCAGGCACAGCAAGCATACCAGGATTAGGACACCCAGCTCCCTGAACATACGTTCGAGTATCGGCCTCGTCCACCGTAATACTCGTATGCACTCCGGTGTGCCTAATCTTTCTGTCTAAGTAAATCTGGTACTGCACACCCTCGTCTGTGATCCTGTCAATGCTCATACTGCACAACTCGAACCTAGCAAGTCTAGGATTGTATTGCACAAGATACAACAAGTTATCCACGAAGAAGCTGTACTCCACAGGATTCTCAAATATCCACTTACTCCACGCAGCCTGCACCCTTTCTTGATTAATGGTTACGTACTGGTACACATACGCATCAGTATCACTGGCATCCGTGTGCACCATAAGCAAATCAAAGTTACTACTATTCGCAAGTTGCTTAGCCCTACCACGAATGTACTCAGTGATATGACTTGTTATGCTGCTTGAGTTGTTCGCATCAGAAGCTGCCTCTGTGTAGAACTCTCGAACACCAGTGAACTCACCGTACTTAACTGCGAAGAACACAGTACTACCAGACTCTACTGGATCAGCCTGCAAGTCCGCATCGAACGATACAGTGACAACCAAGCTGGCGTTGTCAGGTGTAAGTGCAGTCCTACCAAAGATAATGAACTGCGCCCTATCTGCGAAGATAACCAAGTCACGGTTATGCAGGGTAGCCCTACGCATGGTGACTCCGTACTTCACGCTACTCTCAACGTCGATGACGTCAGAATCCGTATAAGTCACAGCACTAGCTTTCCAGAAGTTCATGGGCTTATTACTGCGCGACAGGATGACCGCAGAGCCAGACAGGAACGTGAGCCTACCCTGGAACACGCACATATCTTCGATCACCTTACCCACGAAGGTAGGCTTAGGATTAGTGATATCATCCCCCACTTCTCTAGGAACCCACTCACCGGGACCAAAGGTGAAGCCTGTATCTGTGTACTCAAGCACATGTGGCATCGTATGCACGTCGAACTTGTACACCTCTTCGGGGCTAGCACATTCCTTCCACACACCCTCCTTACCAAAGCCGGGAGTCTCTTGTGTGAACCTGAGGTAGTAGTCATCCTCACGCGCTACGTTATGTCCCTGCATGCGAATAATATACCCATCATTCGCCATACGAGGGAGTCTACTCACAGACACACCAGTGCTAGATACAGCAGTCAGGTCAGTGTTACCGGAGTCATCAGATGTAACGATACCCAGACCCACAACCTTAGCTGCATCTTTCCTAGTGATAAGGATGCAATCATCTGCTACAGCTATGTTGAAGTACGTTGTGAAGGTTGTATTAGCGTTGCAAGCATCCCTGATCTTTCCAGCCAAGAACGTGGTCCTCAGCTTTGTGTTATCCGTGTAGGATGCGCCAACACCAGTGTTGTACGTAATGGTCAGGGTCTTGTCTTCATCCAGTACAGAGTCATGCCAGCTAAAGGTCAGCTTCAGATCACGACTGAACGATGCACCCATGACCTGCACCAAGGCTTGCCCCTGATCCAGTAGTCCAACGGTATCCGGCAGCATCTGTACCTCTGTACTGCCGTCACAAATGAAAGTCTTCTTATCTATTGTTACGAAGGATACACGAGCACCAGTCAGATAGTTCAGAGCATCGGTAGCAATATCAATCGTTTCCTCTGCCCCGGTCAGTACATTGAACAGACGCAGACCACCAGCCTTGTAAGCCAGTACGTATTGCTGTGTAGCGTTGATCGCTATGAACCTGAAGTTCCACTCACGGGTTGCACTGCTAAATAGGTCATGCATGAACAGCGTAGGCTGCCGTCTGCATAGCCCAAGCACAGGATCATTACTCATGTTCTCCTGCAATCTACACTGTCCTTCTGAGCGCACCTGAGCCGCCTGTTGAGACACACCTTGCAGGAGAGAGTCAAGACTTCCATCTACTCTCTTCATTAGAAACGCCTCCCTCGGCTTGCACTTCTTGTGAACATAACCCGCAGCGCTCTAGGCGATCTCAGGCTATTCGTCTTCTGCCACTTGATATGCTCGGACTTCAGATACATGTATGCCTCAGCTACAGCCTGTGCAAGCGCCTGAGTCTTAGTTCCCTCGCCATCTTCTTCAAGAAAGAACTCGTACACCGCTTTAGCCCTGATGTACTCAGCAGCTTGCGGCGGTAGGTAGTCGAACTGAACTCTAGCGATTCTGCGCACAGATACAGCGCTCTCAAATTCAGTAGTCTTATTCTGGATATCATACAGGATGCGGCCTCGCTGTACAACATCTACACCCTCGTCGGTAGCCTGAATACTCAGTGTACCTTCTGGGACAAGAATCTCCTTCACTGAGTTCGGTTGCAATATCTGTGCTAACTCTGTATTGAAATACCAACCCCTGCCCTGTATAGCTTTATCAACTCTACGGAGGACAGCTTTAGCAGCTACACAAGATGGATGCAGAGACTCCGCGCTTGTAACTGCGGACTCTCCCACCCCAGCAAGCATGCTGTTAATAATGTCTAATTCAACTCCCATATTACCTCCGTCTGTAGGACGAAAAAAACCCCCACGCCGGATGGCGCAGGGGTAGCAACTCTAATGCAACGCAGAGAATTACGCAGTCTTCTTGAACAGAGCACCACAGAGATCAGCACGGTTCACGGTAACACCGTAAGCCATGAGGTTCTGAATGAACCAACACAGCTCTTCCTTGTTGTACCAGATATCCGGGGTCATCGGGATAGTCTCAGCAGCAAGCAAGGAGCGCGGGTGCATGACTACAGCAACAGCCTTAGCATCAGCAGCGGTCACGTTGTAGTTCGCACCAAGCAGATGCGCAGCGTTAATCGCAGTAGGAATGCGGGTAGTCTCAACGATACGACAACCCTCAATCATAGCCAGTCGACCAGCAGCGTAATCACCGTTGTTGGCGCTGTAGTCAGTGTTGATGAGCTTGTCCGCATCCATGAGGGTCTGGAACTCGGAAGGCCGTACCCACACCATCAGCTCGTTGCGCTCCACATCGCGCTCAGCGAAGTCCGTGATAAGCGAACGAATACCCTTAACCAGCTTGGTCGGATCAAGCTCATCGCCAATAGCGGTCAGCTCGATGTTCTGACCATTACCAAATGCACCATTCAGCGGCACAGCTTCGGTAAGCTGAGCACCCTTGATGCACTGGATCAGGAAGGACTCATCGAAGAACTTACCCATCTCTTTACCATGGTCCTGAGCCAGCTCCATACGAGCATCAAAGTCGGTCTGGAACTCATTCAACAGGGTACGCTTGTCACGGGCAAGGATGACCGTATCAACAGTGACCTGCACCTTACCGAACTCAGTAGCCGTGCTCTCAGGGCGAGTGTTCTTGTTACCATCATTCACAGCCTGCAAAGTCGTACGACCTGCCCGACGATTAACCAGCGTGTCAGTCCCGGTCAGCGTGCGGATATTAACATACCCACGCATGACACTGGACTTAGCGAACTGGTTCTCAACTTCACCACCGTACTCCGCGATCATCTGAGCGCGCAAAAGATCGGAAACCTGATCTGCCATTTGTATTCTCCTTTAATGTTAACGCGCTCATCGCGCAAATTTACTTCGTAGCACACTGTATGCTTTCATCTAACGACAGGCTAAGCCTAAACTGGGTGCGCAGCAAAGCGTGCGCGAACGGCAGCGATCTTACTCTCATCACGCGTCTTGTGTGCTTCCTTCATTGCGTTCACGTAGTCTCTACGATTGCTGAAGGGTTGTACACCCGGAGCAGCGTTACCACTATCTGGAGTAACCAAAGCACTTGTACCAACAGCATGCTGGCTCTTTGTACGCCACTGCTTATTCAACTCATCAAGAGCAAGGTAAGCTACGCGCCCACCCTGAGCAACTGCATCACGCAACTGCTGCACATCAGCATCTGCACTAGCCTGCACCCACTGACTGAACTGCTTGTACCCTTCCTCTCCACCAGTGAGATTCACGGCGGTATCGTACAGGGTCTTAGCAGCACGCGCTACATCAGCGCTGAAAGCCTCAAGGTTCTGCATAGCGAGCTTAGCGCCTGCTTCTCCAAGGTGCTCTTTGAGCTTCTGCATGTCTACGTCTTTGACGTCCTGCGTCTCGAACGCTTTCTGGAATATCTCCTGTACCTGTGCAGTGCTCAGGCCCTTCTCGGCCAGCATACTCTCCACACCCTGCACACGTGGATCGGCGTGCTGGGGCTGGTAAACGTCAGCCGGGGCAGGGTCTGCAACGGGGGCCACAGGCTCAGGAGCAGGGGCAGGAGCCGCCGCAGGCTGGGCCGGGGCTACAGGTTCAACTGGAGCAACGGGCGCAGCAGGAGCCGCAGGAGCATGGGTCTGTTCAGCCGCAGGAGCGGCGGGAGTAGCCGGGGCTACCATTGGGTCAACCGGGGCGACGGGAGCCGCTGCCGGGGTCACTTGATCGGCCATAATATCCTCGATTCGCCTACTGCTTCATAGCTTCGGCTTGTATTTTACTCTGTTGTTCTTGCTGCATGGCCTGTTGTTCAGCCTGCATACGCGCTTGGTCTTCCTGTTGAACTACTTCTTTATCCTTGAAGAACTTAGCCTTATCCACACCACGATTAGTGCAGGCTGTACTCAGATACTTATCCTCATCCAACCACCTGCCCCACGACCCAAGCTGTTGCGTAACGCTCAAGTCTTGGAACACAAGGTACACAGCTTCAGACTCAGCAGACCGAGACAGTGCGTCCATACCAGTAATAATGAACGGTGTGATATCATGCTCAGGGCTGATGCCTTCCATGTTCAAGATGATGTGTGCAAGCGGGGTCTGCCACTCATCTGCTAACTTACTGTAGATACCACCATGCGAAGTCTCAAGCTCTGCAATCTGCATCTTGATCTCTTCAGCAGTGACTCGCTCAGCCTGCCGGGTAGTTGCTGTGCTAAGCATGAAAGCTGCACCCAGCTCCTGCTCAAGCTCGCGCACGCGCATGTTGACAGCCTGAAGGTCGAAAGCCTTACCCATATCAGGAGTCCATACATCACCGGGCGCTGCTGGATGGTACGAGCCAGGCTCGGAGTTCTCTAACTCTTCCACGTCAACAACACTCTGCGGATTAACGAACCGCTTGATATCAGCCATGATAGCAATAAGCTGATTGTACGCGAGGGTCAGCTCTGCATGCGAGTTGAAGGTCATCTCGTAATCTTCTACAAGACCACGCCCGTAATCCTCACCATGCTTTCTGTGCCATGTCAAAGGAATCCAAGGGAGCAACTTCTCTGGGTACAGCACTTCCTCTGCCAGCTTCAGGTCTACCTGATCTGCTGCCTGAGTAACCCTGTACTTCCTGATAGCAGCATCCCACTTGACATACGTGTACAGTGTGCATTCCTGCTCATCTGTAGTACCCGGCTTGGCTGCTTTGATGACAGCCTGAGCATCTGCATTGAATGAGCTGAGCTGCTTCTTGTCACGAGTAATCAATTCAAGGACACCCCCATCCCACTTGCGCTTAACCACGTAGTCTCTGTAGTTGTACACAGTGACCTTGAGCAGGCCCTGCGCATCCCTGTAGTAGTACGGGAGTGCATTTCCAAGGATGATAAGATGCTTAGCCAAATCTACAGCCTTACTTCTATGCGTGGCTATGTTCGTACTCAGCATACTGGTGCGCTCAATACCAGCCAGGATCAGATCAAGACCGGACTCTTGCAGACCAGCAGCTTGAGCAGCGGCTTTAGTCTCCTTCCCTGCCTGTGATCTGAAGAACGCTCTATTCGCAGGGAATAAAACCTGCACTATATGATTCGATAAATGATTGACGCATCTTGCGCCAATGCTACCACCCGACTTAGGAAGCACCTCTGTAGGTACAGTTCCAGACGGGGGCAGTACCCATGGGAGAGTCCACTCGCTGTACTGTTCGCATCTGGTAAGTATACCTGTGCGCTCAGCATCAAGCTGTGTCCATCTCTCCTGTATTGAGTTCGCCTTCTTTGCAGGTGTAATCAAATGCGTAAACCTCCTGCACCCAGACCAGCAACTGAAGAGCCACTCGCCTGACTACCCGTACCTTTAGAGCTTATCCTATTGTTCTTAGCGGAGTCGGAACCTAGCTCTACAAGAGCACCAGTTTCACCAGTCCCCATGTTTCCTGAAGCTGGTCCTTTAATGTCAAGGATTGGCATCTCAGGAGTCTCAGGAGGTGCAATGGCGTTGCCTACTGCTCCACCAACGCCTGCACCAACACCAGCACCAGCCAGTGCGCCAGCAGCTCCACCACCGCCCATGAATCCTACAACACCACCAACCAAAGCCCCGGCTATACCGCCCCAGCCTCCACCGCCGCCACCGCCACCGCACATAGCAGCCTCCTTATAGTTTCAATCCACCAGAACCAAAGCCACGAACAGCAGAGCCTCTGGCCCTACCACCTGCACCTGCTCCGGTACGAGTCTTGTCTGCGCCCATAATAACTGTAGCACCAGCAGCCCCAGAGCCTACATTGCCAGAAGCCGCAGCACGAGCTGGGGCTTTAGCAGGAGCTTTAGACTGCTGCTTAGCTACACCACTAAGCCCACCAGACTGAGGAGCGTCACCGCCAGTAGTTGTAGCGCCCATGCCCAGAGCGTCGGCAGCCTTCTCCATAGCAGTACGGTCTGCGTAACCGCGCCCATAATCTCGTGCAGCCGTTACTAAACTAGCTGCTGCATTAAATCCGATAAACCCGGTCATCATGCCCAATGCTTTCAGCCCATAGGATAAGTTAGTAGCCGCAGCATTATCACGCGCACGCGAAAGCTGAGGTCCAGCTATTGCCAAGCCCTTGTGTGCATCTTCTATACTACGCAATCCAGATGGATTATTTCCGACCCCGCCACCACGCCCAAACCCACCACCAGTACGACCTGTGGCGTTCCCAGCTACGTCGCTACTAACGTCACCACCAGCCTTGTTCATGCCAGTGCCCATGCCACCACCAAAACCACCACCGCGACCACCGCTAGTGCTACCCGGTCCTTCTGCGTCTGATCCACCACCGCACATATTAGTACTCCTTCACAAAGGTTTTGCCATAAGGCTTTAGCCCTCCAGCTACCTGCACCAAACGCTCGTATCTTTCATTCATAGTCGTACTACCAATGACTGTCCTGAAACATCTACGCTCTTCCCCACGCTTAACCAACCACTTCACTAAGCTGCGTGTTGCACTAGGATGCAGCGCTACAACGAAATGCTCATGGTACTCCCACTCAGGACACAGGAAGGTTGGCTGTTGACTTGCGCATGCAACTCCTAGCCACTCTCCGTCAACCTCATTGATTACAAGGTCAAAGGTGTCCACCTCCAGTACAGCATTCAACCTAGCTGATATGAAGTCGGCATCGAAAGCTCGTGTATTGTAAGGCGGGGCTTGTACGAACTTGTGCAACACCATGACTAACATGGGAACATCTTCAGAAGTTGCGAATCTTATCATACACCCTCCTGAAGAACAGTCCGATACGAGTTCTGACACTAGGCTTAGACACATCCTCAACGTACTGCACTCCGTACTTACCAGTAAGCTGGAACTGCACCCACTTGAGTACTGCCTGTTGCCCTGCGTTAAACTGAATATCCTGCATAGTCGTGCTAGGCTTGATATCAATTTGTTTAAAAGTTTTCATCAAGGTATCATAGAACTCTTGCGACATTCTAGGACTGTGAATAGCCTGCATCTTTGAAGATACTCGGATCAAACTCTCTTCCATCGTCAACCTCCGTGCTTAACTCCCCAAGCCTTTCTACCAAGGCAGGAGGTAGTGTTCCACCTGTGTTGTGTGCCTGCTCCAGTAGCATCAAGCATACATCTTCTGGCACATCTTTAAATTCATTTGTCATGTTGCACTTCCTTACATATTTAGTTTCTAATAAGGAAGTGCTAACACAACAGTTAACCAAAGAAGTACTTACTTTCCAAGACACCACGAATATCTAACGCACCATGCTGTGGTACTTCGGGCAGGTCTATATCGGCATAACCCTTAACACTTGCACGCATTTCCTCAAGTGGATCATGCTTCTCGTACATACCCACGAACTCCTCACGTATGATCCTGAAGAAGTCGGGAGTGTCACAAGCATGCGTCCCGAAGTCGTCATGAATACAAGCGAAGTTCTGGATGCCGTGATCCCTAGCAGCGTTCACTGTGAGGACAAGGTGTGCGGCGTCCATACTATGCACGAAGTTTGGCGATGCCCCATTACGCATCCTGTACGCGCTGATACCTACAGGACGATCAGCTACATTCAACGCTACAGGACAACCACCAAGGGTCGTCTCTATTCGGCGTATCTCTGTGTTGCTGTACAACTGCTTGACTCTGAACCCACTCGGAGCAGTCCAGATCAGAGGATGCCCAGCCTTACTCACCGTACCTGCTGCTTTACGCAACCAATCCATAGCAGTTCTAGCCGCTACAACTACCTCACCGATACTATCCCAGATGAACTTAGTGAGATACACAGCAGCCTTGAACGCCTTCGGGAAGAACTCTTTGTCCTTTTCCACGATACAGCCATACACAGACTGCATGCACGCCTGTCTGGTACTACCATATGGCATAGTCATAACAGGCTTCTTACACAGGCTACGGTCAATCCCGAACTGTAACCAACGCTTTGCAAGCGGGTCATCTTCAAGCATGAGCTTGGCTATGCATACATCGGCAACAGCTTTGTAGATATCAGCAGGTAACTCTGCATCCATAAGGTTTGTAGCCTTGCCGCCGATATGGTCACGCAGCATAGCGCTGAAGTGCTGCAAGCCGTTGCACGATCCATCCAGAGCTACAGGCAGATGCGATACAAAGGACTCACCCTCGTACGCAAAGCCTCTAGCTTCGAAGCACCATGCAAGGAACTGCCAAGGTTTATCTGCGTTACCCCACAACTCTCTCGTACCAATAGGATCATTAGCTACCCGGACGAACTCATCCAAGTTATCTCGCATGTACTGCGCTCTAGCTGTGTAGCTGATCTTATCTTTACCAAGGACGTTAGCGCCATGCACAAGCCACCAATCCACACCAGCACCCAAAGGTCTGCCCTCTGCGAACTCCAACAGACCTTTACCAAAGTTAGGCCCCTGCGGAGACATGCCACTAGGGATAGCGTACATACGCCCACGAGTATCAGTCTGGAATGGGAAGTAAATGCGGTCTTCATTACAGAACTCTGAGGCAAGCTGCATGGTACTGGCTACCTGAAAGCTCTTACTGATCCGCTCCTTCTCAGCGATGTGCATCTGTGCAGCCTCATGCTTCCACCGCTGGAATACTTCCATCTCATCCTCTGTGAAGTCTTCCTTTTCCTTCCCAATGATGGGGCAGGTTGGAATGTCCAAGGGCTTGTTCAACGGCAGACCACATCCCAGCCCCTTGCTCCATACCTCTACCAGCACAGGCTTTACATTAGGGTTAACGCGCCACGGTGTACTCTGGATTGCATTCACAGCCTTCATAGGCAGAGCAAGTCCAGCCTCAAAAGGCTTGATCTTATGTCCTCTATTATTCAGCTTGACGAACTGGTAGCGCACTCTAAGCTTAGGAGTCCAGTACCCACCAGAGTCATTACTGATCCAGTCATCTGGCTGTACAAGGCAGGGCAGGGACACCGGGCAGATCGTACCCATAGCATCTACACAGTCTGTACTCCACTGCACGAACTCTTCTGTGGGCTTAATGATCCACAACTGCCTGCGCCCTACAATTACCTTCTCAAAAGAGAAGATGCCAGTGCTCTCCTGTGCCAACCTAAGGAGGGTCACTCCAATCTGTGCTCTCTCCTGCTGACACCAAGCCAACCAAGTCTGGCCCAGCTTATTGGCAGCATGCGTAAGGACGCGGTGCATGTACCTGTAGTTCGTAGTCCCGCGCTTCTTGAAGTCCTGCATAACGGCGTGCATGTAATCGGCATGCGTCCGCTTGAACGCAGAGAACCTAGCCTCATCCTCAAGCATACGGCCTATGGCAGTACCCCATTTGATTACTGTGTTGTCAACTCCTGCGCTATCAGCCTGCCTGAGATGCTTCATCACTTCGCTGATCGTAATGAGTGCAGACTGTTCAGCAGGAACCTGACGCATCAGGCGTACAAGTTTAGCACCCTGCCCCCTTACGGGGGCGTTGTCGTGCCAGTTCTGCACAGCCTCAGTGAGAGGCTCAATGACCGCCTTAATCATACGTCTGGCGTACACTGTGGTATGCGCCCTACCATGTTTCTCGGCAGCTTCGGCTGACTTGTGCGCTCTCTCGATCCCAGACTGCACCATCTTTTCTTCCAGCTCTATCTGCCGTAGCATCATTTACTCTTCCCCTTAACTGTTGCACTTGCTTTAACCTGCGCTCTCCGCAGTCTAGCCTTCGTAGCTATGGCGGCCTTCTTCTCAGCCTCTGTCTTATGCGTGGGATGCAGCAGGCCAGTCTGGTCTGTACAATACAGCTCCCAGTACTTGACTAGCCTCGTTGTCCACTCAATAACTGTCATGCCCTGCTTGGCCCGGTTCGCTCTGTTCCATATCTTACCCTCCATACCGTTGCAGTTCCTGCACAACACACCACGCACACAACCAGTTCTATGGTCATGATCTAGCACTGCGTCTTTATCAGGAAGATCATCGAAGCTGCGCCTGCACAGTAGGCACTTGTTACCTTGTTTCTTCTTGAGGATAGCCTTGATCCCCGGTACATCTTTAGGCTTTAACCTGCGCACAGCACCTCCGTCTTGAGGAAGTTAATGAAGTCGTTAATGCCGGGGTTGCGCTGCATCCACAGGAGCTGACCCTCTGAGATGAAGGCTTGCTTAGGTGTGACAGGCGCACCTTTGTACGACACGAACCCAACCTTTTCTCCGTACAACTTGTACAGGTTCCACACCATCCGAAAACATTCCTTATCGCTATGGCAGTTCGCCAGCAGGTCAGCCGCCATAACAGGTCCGCACTTCGCAGGTTTACGGGTAGCCAGCTTCTCAGCAGACTTCTTGCACCCCTCCTCAGCCTTCTGATGCCACTGAATAGTTTGTGTGGTGGGCTTGAAGAAGTTCAGTACAGGAGGACATACAGCAGGCAGTCCGCTAATGTTGTCGGCAGTATCACCCATGAGCATCTGCGCCCAGAAGAACTTAGTACCCCACCCGAGTACCTTCTTGCTACTCCCAGTGTCATCTAACCAAATTGAACCGAAGGAATCAGCATCTACAATGCACAGCGACTTCGGATCGAGATGCAAGCCGGGGACCATACGGAGGTCTTTATCAGCAGAGCATATAACAGAGCGGAGTCTTTGCCCCTTGGTGATCGCCTCCATGTTCGCCTGAGCCATTCCGTCATCTGCTTCCCTATCCTTCCAGTACCGGGCGTGCATCTCATCCCGCATGAATCTACGTATGTCTTCAAGTTTAGCAGGCTTCTCTTTGTCCTTACGTGTAGCCTGATATTCCCGAAGTAGAGCAGCCCCGTAACGTCCTCCTTTGCTTGACGCAGAAGCAGTGAGGTGTAGTACCGCGTATTCTGCGCCACATAAATTCTTTTGGGTTTCAATGCTCACCTCCAAGTTATGAATCATCTCGTCCCAGGTATGGTCTTCTTTGTATGCCACTTGGTACGCAATGAAGTCAGCGTCTATATGCGCAACTCGGCCTGACACAACAGGCACGAACTTATCTATCTTATCATCAATCAGCTCGGATAGTTCGATTCCATTTACTTGCATCACGCCTCCCGTAACATCTGTGCGATTATTCTATCTTCGATATCAAGCGCTACATACTCAGTAGTGACCTTCTTGTATGTACGCCCACAACCATCACAAAGATTGCACGAATAAGTCTTATCAGGAAAGCTCTCAGAGGTGTACCCAAGACCCCGACACTCCGGACAAATCACAAGTTCTGTACTGGTACTACGCATCACTACTCCGGGTTTATATCTTCAAAGAATACAGGAAGCATTAGCTTCATAGCAGACAGTGCAATCAGCATAATCCTCCGCATATCTGGGTGCGCTGCTGCTGAAGTCCTAAGCTTGAACACATGCCTCCACTCTCTGAGATTAGCCGTCATTACTACCTCTGTCTTAACAGCGTTAGGTAGTACTGCTCTTGCAGCTTGCGGGGCCATCCCAGATGAAAGCATAGTACTGTACAAGTCCTGACACAGCCAGAAGTACTCCACTATCTTGTCCTGCAAATCAAAGTCGTGTGGTTCCTCGTTCCACCACCACGGTTCAACGTACTGCACGTCACCGTACTTAACGTACCTTGTACTCTCCTGACTATATGCTGCCAGCCTGTGCCGCACAAGCTCGTGACTCACACCACGATCACAGATAAGTCTTAGCGTCACATTGACGTGCTCAAGTACACTTTCGTGACCCTGCCGAATACACCTACGGATAAGGTCTACGGCTGAGCCGTCTTTAATCTTATCTTCTGATTTATAGCAAGTCCTCGCTGCTGCTTCGATGATCTCAAGGGCATCTCGGTAGCTAGGCATCTGGACGATTTTCACTGCGGGTTCTATGATCTGCATTGTACCTCCTTTGTTAGGAGGGCCGAAGCCCTCCCGGTTACTTAGAACGGTGCTTCATCCATATCAGGCATGTCAGCAAGGGGATCATCAGAGCCTACCAGAGACTCAGCAGACTTAGCGAACTCCTTGCTCTCCGTCTCAAGCTGAAGTAGCATAGCCTGCAACGCAGAACCTTCATAGTTCGCTGCCTGCATGCACATCTCCTGAATGAAGTTCTTGCTCTCGGTCTTAACAGACCCATCAGCCTGCTTCACTTCGCGGGTGCCGTCGATATACAAGGACTCCCATGTAGCCAGAGTCGGGTTGTCCCACAGGAATATCTTCAGCTCGGAGGTGGGGCTGAGTACACGCAACTGCTTGACCTCACCAGTCTCCGGGTCCTCATGCGTAGGTGCTTCAAAGGACCAGTTCTTGGCATCCACTGTACCTGTGTACAGGTTAGCCCACTTAGGTTCCTTCTTATTCTCAGCGGTACACAGGCTACCATCCTCAGCAGTCACAGTCACGCGCACCTTGAATGCCTCACCCAGCATCTGTGCCATGTGCTGCTTGCCACGACCACGATCCAGCAGGTTCATGATCTTCTTGAAGTCACCCTTAGCTGAGAGTGTCTTATTCACGGTGATGCTCATGCGCTTACCAATGGTCTTGGTTTCCTGCCCGACAGTCATCTGCTCCATATCATTCTTACCGAGCAGCTCAAAGGTCAGGCGCACCTTATCGACAGGAGGCTTAGCTCCGAACTTGGTGCTCTTGTTCGCATGCTTACCAAGCTCAATATACTCCACGAATCTACAACCGCGCAGTCCGGGAACAGGCATCTTCTTCTCAAATCCTGCTGTCTCTTTGGACTGGTCCTCTGTCTCTGCTGCTTTGTTAGCCAATGCAAGTACGTCGATGCTCATGTCTTAATCCTCCGGGTTAAAGTTCGCAAGCTCCACCATGGCAGGCCAGCTCCTTACCACCTACGGTGCAATCTGTTTGTTCGTATTTATATAACTGACCGAAGTCTAGTGCTGGCATCTTCTGTTTCAGTTCTTTGTACTCGTCCTCTGTGATCTCCTGATACGGAGCAAGAGGATACACACCACCATCGAAGGGCAGGAAGCTGATACCGGACACGTAGTTCCAGTTCTTGTATACCCATGCACCTACCTCCATCCACTCATGATACTTGACGAACACTGTGATACTAGGCTTGTGCTCACACCATGCAGTTTGTAACATCAGCCAATACTCAAGCTGCTGCAATGCAGTCTCTTCGTCTCTGAGCACAGCAGTCTCAGGAGCTTTCATTGGGAAGTCAAAAACCAGCGTGTGCGCTGTAGCAAGCTGCTGTCCCACTTCAGGGTTGTAAGGCACACCTGCTTCAATGAGCATCTGGGCTACAGGATCAACAGCGTCTACCCTTACCCGTCTGATATAGTACGAGCTGTATCTATGATGCAGGCCAGAGGCTGAGTTCACAAGCTGGGACACAGAACCGCTAGGCTTCACACAAGTGATAGCAGCAGGCATGTTGATACCCAATGCTGCACTCCACTCTCTTGCTACGTCAATAGCCTGCTGCTTCATAGCCGCAAGCATCAGCCTAGCCTCTGAACTCGTACGCCCAAGGATGGGATGATCGCGCAGTCCAGTGAGGGATACACCAAGCAGGCGCTCTTCCTCGCAGTTACGCTTCCACTCCCGCCCCACAAACTTGAAGTCTGTGTACGTACTCTGCATGATCCCAAGGATAGTAGCATCCCGCACCTTACGCTTCAAGTCCTCAAGCGTATCACTCGGACGGATAACAACTTCGGATAGGTTGCACACCTCACCAGACCGCAGGAGTATTTCGCTGCATGGATTGCATCCGAAGTCGTGCTTGTGATCTCTGCGCCCAGTCTGCTGCACAATGAATTTAGCGGACTCTCGATTGAATATGCCGCGCTCCCCACTCTTACTTCTAATAAGAGCAAGCCACTCTTCAATGAACCGTTCAGGATCAGGCTTCTCAGTATAACACACGGAGTTGTTAGCCAACTGCCGCTGTGGATTCTGCTCCCAGAACATACCCTGCTTTGCGTTTGCCATACGATCATCGGATAGGTTACTCAGGCTTATGCATGCGCTTCTACGCACACCGCCTGACACAACAATGTTCGCTATCTTACAGGTTATATCGTGTACTTCAAGGCTGGACAGCTTCCGGCCAGCGGCCCCTTGGAATATTCGGACAGTGAATTGGAACAGGTCCAGCAGAGGCTCAGGGCCTGACGCACGGCCTCCGAATATCTTCAGCCTAGCCCCGGCAGGCCGGACCTTGCTGACGTCATACTCAGGCAGCAGGCCAGCGTACAGGCTGTTCAGGAGCGACAGGTACGCCCTAGCCCAGCCTTCCTTGGAATCCTGTACCACGACCTTTCTGGTGGGGTCTGGCTCAAGTACAGGGACCACCGGGAGCTGATTCACAAACTGCCTTTCCACCGAGAAGCCCACACCTGTACCATTCATTAGGACATGCAGCACTTCAGCAAAGGCTCTTATGCTACTCATCTCCTTGTACGCACAGTTGTACATGCTAAGGTTATCTCTTGCAGCAGCAGGCCCAGCAGTCCAGAGGGCACGCATGCTCGGCATCACTTCCAGCTCTTCGATACTCATGCATGCGTTGTACCAATCTTTCAGTAACTGCGCAGGCACACGATCCTTGATGAAGTTGTGATACCGAGCTACCGTTTCTTGCCAATCCTCCCGCCTTCCCTCTTCATCCAAGTACCGTGCGTACGTTCGCTTGTAGATGAACTCTTGGTAGTCGGTTTTAAACATTAGTGTTCCTTACTGTAGTGTGTGAGGTCGTACATATTAGCTCCCACTTCCACCTCAACAGGAAAGGGAACGTCGATCTTCATATCGAAGATAGCGTTGAACATCTGCGGAATGCTCTGCATGATCCGCTTAACATTCTCGGCTACTACGTGCAGTACATCCTTGTGGCAATCCACCCAGATACAGTCATGCACCGTGTTCACAAGGTAAGCCTTGCCTCCATAGAAGCCACACTTGATGAAGTGCCTAATGAGCTTCCCAAGCACAGCCTGCACAAAGAATCCAGACTCCCCTTGTGTTGGGTAGTTCTTGATCTCAGTAGGCATGAAGGAATCCATGATACCCTGCTTCTTCAAGTAAGCCGGAGCAGGGTACGAACGGAAGCCGTACAGTGTACCAGTAGGTGACTGCCAGTACCCACGCTTACAGGCCATGCCAAGTACAGGATCAAAGAACGGCCTAGCTGTACGCTCTATGCTCCGCTGAACATCCGCATGGAACTTAGGCACGCCGGGGTACAGCGCATCTTCAGCTTCAATCATCGCCTCTACCGCTTCCAAGCTAATCCCCGTGGTAGCACTGATCTTCTTGGCCCCCGCTCCGTAAGCACGCTGAAAGCTAAACACCTTGCACTCTGTTCTTCTTTCCTTCCAGAGCTTGTAGTCTGGGTAGCTCTCATCCTTACACCACTGGACAGCCTCTTCATACGTGCATCCGAATCGCGCAGATACGCGCTTGCAATGGAAGTCAATACCTTTATTCAAGTCAGCGCGTAGGTGCGGGTCGTTACTAAGCACACCCATACCTACCACCTCAAGCTGGCTGTAGTCAGCCTCAATCATTACCCCATCTTCCCAGAAGCGAGACACGAACATCTGCTTGACCTTCGACTTATCCTTTCTCGGAAAATTCTGGGAATTGGGATTGGAGGCACTCAATCTTGTTGTAACGGTTAATGTGTGATTAATCCTATGGTGCAGAATACTGTCCCAAGGTTGCACAAGCGTAAGCATACCTACCTGATCGTCTCCTTCACCTCTACGATAGTACGTACCAATCTCTTTAATCAGAGCAGCGTATCTCGACAGGTCTGTGCAGAACGGGATGCCAACATGCTGCAAGGCTTCCATCTGCTCGTCACCTGTACTGTACACAATGTTACCAGCTCTGTCCTTAGTGTTCGTTGCCCACTCAGGATCAGGCGTAACCATTCTAGGCATGTGATACAAATGGTCGTACAACTTAGTCTTGAGCTTACCCGGTACATCTACCTTCTTGGTCTTGTACTCTCCTTTGCGCTTACCCCCAAGGAACTTATCGCATTCGTACAGTGCACCATTCTTGGATTTAAACACACCGGGCTTATCGGTCATTAGACTAGGAGGAACCGGGCGGCCTTGCCACAAGTACCGGTCCTCTTTCTCCTTGGTGTAGCACACATTACCTTCTTCATCCAGAATAGGACCACGCCGCTGATACGGTAGCGCCCCGCCGAACAGGATCGCGGACTTCTGTCTATTGCTCCACTTCCATTCGATCTCAGGTGGAAGATCAGCAGGAAGATATTGCAGCAGCTTCTCGTGCAAAGCGTCCTGTTCTGAGGTAAGCTCGGTCAGCAACTCTTCAGCCTTTGCTGTGTCAACCTTGATACCCTTGAAACGCATATGTGAAGTGCAGAGCATTCCATCCATACGAAGTAGCCACGCCTTCTGCATACGCATCTGGTTCAGGCGCTCTACCTGACCCTTGTACACCAGCAGCGTATTGCCAATGTCACCACCTTGATTGTCTTTGCCTACCAAGTACTCAAGCATTAGGTCTTTTGGTATATCGTACGTCTTTATGCCAGCCTTCCACATCTCGCCTATCACATCCAGCTTGACCTCGCCGCCGTACTTAACAGCGCAGTCATTCAAGCTGCACATCTGCGCCTTCGGATGCTGTGCCATGAGCAGGTACTCAGCGTACTGACAGTCATGCACACGTCCGCCTCTATCTATGAACTCTAACCATTGGGGGTCATCCCAATAAAACATAGCATCGTACCCAAGAACATTGAAGCCCACAACAATATCAATATCATCAAGAAAGCCGGGAGGCAGGCGACGGCCAAGTCCATGCACCGGCTCAAGGTTGTAGTGCACTCGGTTCTGGTAGTCATCCCATCTTCTGTATCCGTTGTAGTACACTGCATTACTGTAGTTCCCCTCTTCATCAAGCATGAAAGGATTACTCTTTGTCTTGAAGCCCTGCTCTGTTCCGCACTCCAAGTCCCATATCAAGTACTTACCTAACGGAAGCTCAGGCGTCTGGTTCATCTTTGTCCTCATGCCACGCTTGGAACGTAGGCTGTCTGAGTTTATCGTACGTGGGATCGACCTTAGCTTTGACCTTGCATATCTTTCCGATGTACTCTTCCGGGTTATCCCATACCATCTTACGTTCAGTATGCGTCATCTTACCCGCACCTGTCTTAACAGCCTTACCTTTGTACGATACGTACAATGCACCGATCATTCCCTTGGCTTCACCGTCTTGGCTTACAGCCTCCTCTACTGCACATACACGCAGGTCAAGTAAGTCATCGAAGACGATCTTCTGACTATCCCATGAGCGGGTCAGCGTGAACTTTCCAGCCATGCTACGCACCACTGCACCTTCCTTGCCTCCCTCATCCTGCAAGGTCCGAACGAATGCTTGCACGGCCCCGTTGCTATGACAAATGAACTGCGGGATCACGTGCACGATATCCCTGATATGCTGAGGCAGGAAGAAGTGCCACTGTTTGAGTCGCTCAATGCGGGTTAATAAGTCAGCATCCATTCCTGCTTCGATGAAGTCGAACAAGTACAGGTGCGCCTCTTCGTACGGCTCGTTCTTACGCACCTTGCCACTGATGTACTTGAAGGGCTTTCCTATCTCGTAATGCTCTCCGATGACAGTGTACCCGTACGGAATGTAATTGCACATCAGATCGTGTATCCACTGCACACCCAGTAGAGGCTTGTTCTGACGGGATACGAGGGACTGCTTAGTGTAAACACCCGGAACCCCGTCTAATTTTTCTGATACAAAAACTGGAAAGCTAATCTTTTTTGGATCGTAGTTCTTGCAGAGTTGCATTACATCTGACATAAAACCTCCAGTGCTTTTACTACTTCAAAAGCACTAGCAACTACAACGAACAAAATCATGCACGCTGCACAGATTACTCCGAACGCGTACGCTACTTCGACACAGGACTTGTACAACCTATTCATCTAGCACCTCTCGTGCGGCTGCGGCATGCGCTGTACGTTGACAGACACTCGGTTGCACTTAGCACCGCCAATGCTACGGCAGCTTGCACAAGGCTTATAGAACCCATCTAACTCCTGATATGCACAACCCACACAGTCGCACTCCTCGCTGCACTGTATGTTGTGCTCAAAATTGAACGGGCAGTTAAAATCATCACTCGTCGGTTGCATCTTCGGCGTGTGTACTCTCGGCATCGTCGTCCTCCTGCTCTTGTTCTGTTTCGTAATCATCACTCAAGAAACAATCCTTAGCCCTCTGTGCAGACGAGGCCCGGCAGTCACCCTGCCAGTTCTCGTACTTACACATCCCAGTGTAACACATATGCCCTCCTAGAATATGTCGTTCTTGTCCTCGTGATAGTCAAGCCCATGCTGTAAGAACATTAGCATACACAGAGCATGCCCCCAATGCGGGTTGCCTGATTCGGGATCAATGTCCTCGCCCTGCGCCACACCAAGGACGATGTGCCGAAGGGCAGCATCTATTAGCCTGCTCCAAGTGAAGCCTGTCTTCCAGTTGTTCCTGTGGTACTTCTGCATTCCGTATTCAAGGCCCATGCAGCAGAACTTTATGGCGTGCTCCGAGCCAATGAAGTCTCTGATCTTAGCTATAGCAGATGCACACTGGAATGTGATGCTATTGATTTCGCCACAGTGCCCTACAAAGCACACCTGCCTAGCTATAGCAACAATATCGCGGTGTGTGTCGGCAGGCATCAAGCACACTAGCATATCAGGATCAAGTAAGCTGAGCTTAGGCTTACCGCTATCGTACTTCAGCGCCTCAGCGCCAGTCGTATCCGACGGTGCTAACAATACATCTCTTACCATTTTTGTACTGCACGACATGACTATGACTCCAGTTGCTTGGTCCCCGATTGTAGTCGAGGTCTAACTTGCTGGTCACTCCAGCACTGAACACACCATCACGAATACTTGCAGCATGAACATGCCCAATGGTACACTTACCTACTGCATTAAGATTCTGCACTGATCCTCTAGCCCCATTAGGACCGAGATGCCCGTGCATACCAAGCTCTACACCCTGCACTACCAGCGAATCCGTTGGACCGAGCACATCATGCGCATCTAAGCATGCACCTTCATTATTCAATATCTGTCGGAGCAGACTGGGGTCATCGAGCTGTGCGCCTGCCTCAATGAGCTGAATCATAAGCATGTTGCAGAGATGCCAATAATGCGCATTCAGGAAGTCCTTTGCGCCGCCTGGGTTCTGCAACCACTTATACAACGCGTACGGATGGTTACTTGGGGCTAGCTTAATAGTGCTGTGAGGGAGTAGGCTTTTCAGATTTTGAATTACCAGAGCAGCAGACCGAACCTCGTCCTGAACCTTAGCCCCGGTATGCTGCGCCTTGTGCATGAAGTGCACGTCTTTGATGTTCCAATGACTACGGCTGAAGAAGTCCAGCACATCGTGCAGGATAACGTACTTCGGCTGTAGCACTTCGAGCATAGCCTGAGCAGTGCCCAGCGCTACCGGGTCATATCGCGGTGCATGAATATCACCAAGGGTTACAGCGGATACTGCATGCCCACTGGTCACACCCTCAGCGGAGTAATGCTTATCCAAGTCGTAGAAGTCACCGCTCTCAGAGGCTACAAGCTGACGCACGAACCATGAGCCATTAGGCAGCAGCTCTACGTACAGCGCTCCAAAGGTGTGGTGGAAGTCGGCCTTCTGCCCAGTCTTTCGGGGGATATAGTTTCTGAGCGTGCATGTTCCAGTCGTGTACATGAACTTACACTTATCACTCAAGGTAGCCACACTCTGCATAGCCAGCTTGGTATGCGGGATGATAGCACTTGCCTCTCGTGTGTACGACTCAAGCCCGGTCAATGGGCGCACTGCTGTCGGGAGGATATCCAACTCCCCGCACCATACCAGCGGAGTACATTGATCTGATCCGCTCGAAACTTCAGCGCTTACTGGGAGGAAATAACGCTCGACACAGGAATCATACAGAAGTCCGTCTCTGGTTTTATCGACGTTTTGGAAGCCTTCTTTGTTGTACGTAATTGGAGCAATGACCAGCCTAGCAGACTTGTCTCTGCAAAACTCTTGCAAAGCACTGAAGAAGCGGTGATGTACTGGTGTGTTGTTCTGCGCACAGGTGAATACAAACCTCCTCCCGAACAAGGGTTCACGTCTACGGTCTGGGGCCTGTACTGTACCGCTAAAGTCTGGCAGGCTATCGTCTTCTGCCTTACGCAGGCGAGTCTTCCACCTCTGCACGGTACGGACTGAAACACCCAACGCCCCTGCTATATCTTGAGGCTTGTCGTAATCACGCAGGGCCTGTTTGATCTCGTCTATGCTATATCTCATTTACATACTCCGGCTCGTCATCCATGCACGCAATTGCTAGGGCTACCCTATCCTCTTTATTCTTGAGCTGCAACTTCTTTAGGGCAGTACTGAACGCTTTCGTTCTGTAATACAACTCTTTATCAGCAGTGCAGATATAGTTCTTGTTTCCTACTCGACACGCGCCCCATTTACCAGCAGCGGAATACTGGTCTGAACCGAATAAGTCTTTACCGCGCATGAAAGTTTCCATATCATCTAATGACTTGAACAGTACACAAATGTCAAGGTCATTAGGAGCTACACCATGCACCAAAGAACTGCCAGTAATATGTGCCTCAACGAAAGCTACACTGCTCATGCGCGCACCCTCCGCAACCACTCACAAAGTACTCCATCGTACTGCGCCGGGGTCAGTTTAACTCTGACTTCTTCCTGCTTCTGCATCAAGAATTTCATTTCGCCGTAGTATTGCATAGTCTCAACACGCATCATCTTGGGTACGTGCTTTTCATGAACGAGCTGTAGAATCAGGTGCATGCTCATGTTGCGAGGTCTGAGCTTGATGTTCGTGTTGCCATTAACAGTCATTGCAATTCGATTAGCCATAAGTCCTCCAATAATTTTCTAGTGTAAATTTCAAAAGCGTTAGTGCAGGCCTTACGGCTGTTCAAGACGCCGCCAGATATCCTCCCAAAAGTCATGCCCTTGCGGTGTATCGCACCAAATAAAACAACCGTTCAGTTCCCCATAGTACGCGAAAGAACTCACTTCTTTCGGGGCACGTTTACGCATGTATCTTGCTGCACCCTTGTTTATCTTTGACACCTTCTTAACCAACTCGAGATAATATTGTTTTCCGTGCATTATGGTAACACCCTCATAAAGAACTCAAGTATAATTATCTGCCATGTTTCCAGCATCACTTCACCTCTATGCTCATACATCGTTGTACTTCAAGGCCGGCTCTACCACATGCGTCTATAACCTTATGCAGGGCCATCTCCTCGTCGTCAGCCTCGACTTCTACTTCAACCAGCGAGTTACTGAATGCGCCGATTGCTCCCATCTTCCGGGTACTAACACCTACTCTAAATTTGTTCATAACTCGATACTCCCCTCTTCGTCTTCAGATTTAAGGTCAGCGAACTGACACGTGTCCCTATTGAACATGATCTCACAACGAGGATCAGCAGGCGCACCTTCTCGTTGCATCTTGGTCTTCACTATACTTAACCCACGAACAGACTCCATGCCAGGAGTATTACTATAGCCAAGCATAACAATTCCATCGCATGCTCCTTGCAGTCCTGTCTTACTATCCTTTAGGTCTGCCATAGTAGGATACAGCACTCCCTCTGCTGCGGCAGAAAGCTGCCATGTACTCAGCACGCAGGCATCGTACTTCACACCGCGCTCACGTGCCCACTGTCCCCTAGCCTCTACATCCAAGTCAGTCCTTACCCCGGCCTCCTGTACCTTGATGTTGTTCAGCATGTCGAACACAATGATGCTTGGGTTATGCTGCTCAAGTAGCACATCTACCTGCGCCATATTCATACCATGCACATCTAGTACCCTGATCTTATCAGCTCTACCCAAAGCTTTGGCGTAATCGCTATGCAGAGTACCTGCCTTGTTCCTATCCACTAGGCCACGCACACCGCACCGTAGGGCGGCTTGATACAGGCGTGGGTAGATACGTGCCCCCGGTCCCTCGTTGTTCACCCATACGATGTTCGTACCAGAAGGGGTGAACCGTGCCCAGTGCGTGAGAAGGAAAGCGAGGAAGCTCGTTTTGCCCCGTCCCGGCCTCGCTGCGAGGATCAGGGCATCGCCCGGACGTAAGGGACGGGTCGTGGATTCCAAGGCCAGCAGGGGCCAGCGCAGGCCCGATTCGTCCACCTCCTGCTGCAAGAATCCCTCAAGGTCTGGCTGGACCCAAGCGTCAAAGGATACGCCCTTGTCCAACTTGTACGCTTCCATACTAGCTGCAATACTAGCGGAGAGATCAGCGATCTCACCTTCATTCCATCTTTGAATTGTGTTAGCAGTTTGGTGCGCCAGTCTGAGTTCCCGCAGTTCGTCAAGCAGACCATCCTGTACTCCTTCAGGCATGTCACCTTGCAGCGCAGTACGCATGATCTGCCTGTACACTGCACGCTGCTCATCCTTCAGCTTGGGATGCTGGAACTTCTCGAACCATGACACGAATGTATCGTAGTCGATGGTCTCTGACTTGAACTTCGCAAAATACGCGCCGTAATCATCGAGCAGTACCTTAGTGTGCGGATCAAGTGCTACGACAGGTACGAATTGTCGGTAGGCGTTATAGTCCTTACGGACACGCAGCACCTGTAGTATCCTTACGTCGATCATACTAATCTAAAGCGTCGTTCAGTTACATGCCCGAATGCATCCTCATCCTCATAAACTACAACAGAATCTACTCGTTCTCCTTCATCATCACACCATTTATGAAAACGCACTTCGCCATCACCATGTGTGAGTATTTCCTTGAGCAGTTCAGCCATCAGCTCACTTGCTAACATAAGTACCTCCTTATTTCCTCGTTGCTGTACATCTTTGGGTCTTTCTTAGTACGCACTTGCCTGACGGGTACACCAAGCATGGGCACTATCTTGTTTAGCTTGACGCTTCCTGTATGTCCACCACGATCACCGTCGAGCCATAACGTAACCCCACTTGGCTGTAATGAAATCATACGCCGCAGGATACTGTCTCCCGCATGAGTCCCTAAGATACACATGCAAGCTAAGGGTGTTGCATCCGAGACACGTACTGCACTCAGTGCATCCTCTACTACAACTAGGTGAGTATGTGCAGCAGGTAAGCATTGTACAGAATGCTGCCAGATCGGACTCGTGAATCCTGATCTGTATTGTACAATGTACTTTGGATTTGGTCTTGGGACACTCGTGTCTCTTGTACAAATGGCATCCACTTCTGAGTTCCACATAAGCTGTAAGCATACCCTGTTCAGCTTCGGGCTGTACCAAACGAAGGGCTTCCATAATCTTTCTGATACACCCGCCTTCCCTAACCATACGAGTGCATGCCCCGGCAAATCCTGATTGCAGTCGTCTGGTAACTGAACTGATTTTGAACGCCATGCGTTGACCTCCTGAGTTTCTTGCAGCAGCTCTTTCAAGCTACGTTGAATTGGGATACTCCCGCCCTCTCCGCACCTGAAGCACTTGAACTGCATGGCACTGCCTGTGCGATGCAGGCTTAGACTTTTGTCAGGGCCACAGCATTGCACCCTTATACGTGCGCCGATAGGCAGTCTTTCGATGTAGCTCTGCGCTGTAGTTCTAGGCATCTTTCCTCCTCGCAAAAAATAGCCCTGAATCCGTTAGCGTTTCAAGCTAGAGAACTCAGGGCTATTAGTACAAGCTCGTACAACTGTACTCAAGGGAGGACAGCTCTTTCAAGTTGCACGAGCCTGTACTGAAAGCCCCGTGCTGTGTACTCCTAAGAGGAAAGCACGGGGCTGATAAGAAGGACCAAGCGTAACAGGCTTACCCTAGGGGAATGTCAGAGGCTTGACCGCACTTAAATTGTATCGCCTACGCCAGCGGATCAGCGTCAAGGTCGATCTCGGAAGCATCTACTTCCGGGGATTCATCAGCAACGCTGACGCCTGCACCAGCAGCATAGAACTGCTTGCTGGGCTTGTGGATGATACCAGCGGCCACACCCTTGTTCAACCAAGCGCGGAAGGTGGCAGCAGTAGGCACAGGACCGAAGGCACGGGAGTACACGGCCATGAGCTGCGTGATGTTCAACGGGCCGGGGCAAGTCGGGTCTTCCAGAATCTCAGCGAGGTGCTTAGCCTGCTCGGACACATCGGACACGAACTTGTCTTTCAGTTCAGGGGCGAGGTCATCGACATTCAGGAAATCAAAATTGAACTTGGACATGGTTTTCCTCCTAGGAAAAGTTGATTGGGTTAATTCTCTTGATGTATACAGCAGGCGTCAGCACTGGTCCGCATCCCTGTTTTGGGTGCGAGGGTGCATGAACACTGACTGACGCCTGTATTGTACTAATAAGGGTGGGCTATTACTGTACTTGCCTATAACGCTTAGTTGCTACTTACCTTCGAGCGCTTCCTTGATTGCTTCCTCAAGCTCGTCGATATCTTCCTGCAAGGTTTCGAGTTCGCATTCTTCATAGCTCAGATCGGAGCGTGCTTGGTCGAGAGCTTCAGTAGCTTCCTGCACAGCCTGCTTTGCTGCCTGTACATCTTCCTCGTAAGACTCGCGCTGCGCTACGAGTTCGGCGAGCTTTGCACGCAGGCTCTTGACCTTATCCGTTTCGCGCACTTCGGCAAGGTGCATCAGACACACTACAGCGCGGGTCAGGGCGGCGTAGTCTTCACCGTCAGTCTCGGGCCAGTCACCTGCCTTAGCCTCGTACCCATACATCATGCTACAGAACTGATATTTGTCGAGTTTCAGCTCATCAAAGATGTACGCATTAGCGCGGCATCCGGTCGCCTGCAAGTACAGCCCGTAAGCGAACATATCAGGACGCCCTTCTACACTATACTCAGTACTCGTACCGGGAAAGAGAATCTTTGTGCCGTGCTTCAGCCCATGCTTCAGCACATCCGCAGCACTCTTCAGGACGGCAGGAGTCGGATCGATCTTCTCGTACAGCGCAAGGCACAGGCGGGTCAGGGCGGCGTAGTCTCCGCGCTCAGAGTACGGCCAGAACCCGTCCGACTTGGGCAGGCTGTATCCGTACGCTTCTTCGGCGAACTGTGCCTTCTCTGACTGAGACATATCGAGCAAAGCAAACACGCGATCATTACACGCGTCGCTGCAAGTCATGAAGTTTGAACGCACCTCGTACGGCACAGACTCACCACATACGGTAAACACAACCTCATCATTGAGCTGCAATACTTCCCCTTTGAGTTCTTCAGCGTTTTTGAAAGTCTTAGATTCTCTAGTTATGCGGGTATCCTCCACGGTTACAGGGTTATCTGATTTATTGAATCGAGCATCGTTACGAATAGCGTGAATGCATCGTACAAGTTGCTGCATACTCATGCACGGCCACGAGTAGTCGAACTCAATACTATCATCTACTTCCATAAAGAAGTCTCGTGCATCTTCAACCGACATACCCGCATCAAAGAATATCTGCAAGTTATGCGCAGGACAGTCCCGATGCAGCCAGTACATCCCGTATGCATGTGCGACTCTATGCCATGCCCCCGCCAGTACAATCAAGTCTCCCTCTTTCAAGGCAGGCTTGAAACGCGGGTGTGGCATCGAATCCGCACACCCCTTGCACGGATCTTCCTCTATCCCGAACTCATTGAACATACAGTCACGGCAATACTTCTCTGATGCATGATCCGACATAAATCCTCCTAATCTTTGTTAAGCTCGTCGCCAATTCGACGCACCCCTGCCCTAGTTTCAGCGAGTCCAGCTAGGCGCTTGAACTTGTTGTATAGCTTGCCCCTATTCCGATCTGTTTCTATAACTCCCCTCTTGGTCTGCACGAAAAACAGTTGAGTTGAAATGTCCGAATTTTTGCACACGATAACCGAATATACCTGCACTACTACGCTCAAGGATAAAGGTCTGCATATTACAACACCACCGCCTGCTGCACGACACATGCTAGTGCGAACAAAGGACCAGCCGCACCGAGTACGATCCAGAGTAAAGTTTTCATGCTGCCACCCATGCCTGCCCGTTGAAGTACGTGTAAGCCTCCGGCCTGTTCGGTCCATCGAATTCGACAGGAAACAAGTCTCTTCCTATGCGCTCAGGAGCACGGAAGGGTTGCGGGAAATACTGCATGTAGTGCAAGTACACTCCGGAATCATCACGAATCAGGACGCACTCCTGATCGTAGTACACACCAAGGCCGAGGATAGTCTTGATTGCGGATGCAGCTTGCACTACGACTACGAACGAGTGTTCAGACTCCCCCTGATAAAAGCCCAAGGCAGGCGCGAACCTGATCTGGCCTTGTCTGGCGAGTACGTCAAGATCCATGCGAAGCATCTTCTTCCGGGCGAGATTGGTCGCAATTCCCCTATCGGAACGAGCAGCACTAATAATCATAACAGTTTCACGAGTGCGCATGACTATACCTCCTGACTTTCTTCGAGCTTGTCCCACATATACGACACACCTATGGCAACTAGTACCAGCACGAGTCCGGCGATGCCAAGCCCCTTGGCGAAGGACGCAGCGGATTCGTAAAAAGGATACATAAACCAAACGAGCCAAAGCCAGCCCGCCGCTTGCAATGCTACTCCGAGCATACGTTGTACGCGCTTCGCTCGACGTTGGCCGAGCCGCACTTCATCACGCCACCCTTGGTCAATCGACGCGGCTACCCTATCAATTCGTCTGTTCTTTCGTGTCTTTTGCATAGTGTCCTCCATGCTTCGGTTAATCGAACGATAAAAGGCCGGATACGTTATGCATCCGACCTTGTACGAACTATCGACCTTACTTTACTTCTTCGCGCTTTTCTTCTCGAAGATTGTTGGATCAGCTTTTACCATGAGCTTTTCGATGTCGGCAAGAAGCTTCAGTTCATCAGCGGTGACAAGCGCCTTTCCCTCGTCAGATTTCGCGCGAAGCTTCTTAACAGTTTCGATGAGCAGGTCAAATTTCAGCATGCTATGGATGTTTTCTTTCTTGAACTCCCAGAATGCGACCTTTTTCGCTTGCGCTACGGCGGATGCAGGAATAGTCTCTTTTGAGCAATACGTGAACTTCAGTTCCTTGGCGCTCCAGTCAACGAGACAATCCCCGTCCACGGTGGCAAGGTGCCTGAAGTACTCAACGAGCGCCATGGTTCGCAACGATTTACAGGCATGCACCTTGTTAATCAATATGTTTACAGGTTCGAGGTTCCTGTCTTTGCCAGCTGCGAACTCAACCGCACGCCATGTTGCCTCTTTCCAGTCCGCGTTCGTTGCTTCTTGTCCTTTTACTGCCCTATCAACCACGGTATTGAATACGGACATAGCCGTGGGCTTCTTTCTCTTGGTTGCCGATTTGGTTGCTTCGCTTGTGTTCTTTTCGATCTTCTTTGTCGTTTCCATAATGTCCTCACATTGCTACAATGTTATTCAAAGCGGAGTGCTTTGATAAAGTAGGACGACTGAAAAAAAAATAGCCAGTCGCCCCACTTACAAAACAATCATCTTTTGTTGTGCTTTTAGTTCGTTCCGACGTGGTGCCCGACTTGCTAGGTCTGGCAAGCGTCGTACGCTTCGCGGTTCGTTGATAATTTGCTCTAGTTCCTGATTCCCGACCCAATGCCTTTTCCCACCGTATTCTTTGTCCTGCCGTGACGTTTCCGCTTGCGCTTTCCCGCTGGAGCATGGACGCATTGTTTTGATACGCTGCTAGTCCGCGGAGCGCATACCATTTGTTTTTTGCGCTCGTTGTGTTCGCATTTTTGCAGTTATGTTGCATTGCAGGCAGTTCGTTGGAACTATCACTAGCAAATTATCCCGCTTCTTTATTCTGCTATGTTGTCCTCTGTCCCACTTATACAAGCTAATCCGGCCCGCTTCGCTTGGTTGCCGTTCCTATGGTTTAAACCTGAACTGCCAAGCTAGCTTTAATGGGCTGGACCGCTTTAAATGGGCGGATTTGTCAAAGATCGTCTCGTCTGGAAATGCTTCTTTCATGCCTTGCTGAGATTGTCAACAAGTATTTGAAAGATTTTTTTAGCCTATGTTAGTCATGCCCTTTTTTGCGTCAAGATCAGAGCGCGCTTTGCGTATCTTCACTTGGTCGGCCTTGAGTGGTCCGGCTTGCATTTCATATTTATCTGTCAAAGTGGCTCATGCCCTGCTTGCCCATGCAAGATAATACTGTCTTTGCAGCTGGCATGCCAATTGTGCCAATTCACCTAAACTTTGTTGAAAGTTATTCGTAAGCCTCTAATTTACTTATATATAACTGTCGTTCGTCGCTTCGCTCCTCATGAGACAGGTTCGTTGCTACTGATCCTTTCTAGTACAATTTCTTGTACCTCTTTGTACTGCTTGCTATGCTATCAGCTAGCATTTCCTAGCTTTCCTTGTCCTTGCTCTTGTATGCTATGCTTGTATCTATCTGCATTTACTTACTTTACTTACCTAGTTCAATATCTTGTACTATTTGCTGTCCTTGGTTCAATATCTTGTACCATGCTTGTTCATGCTCGGCATGCTCCTCTTGCTGGCTTTCCAGCTCTTCTCTACTGCACTATTTTCCCTGCGCTTGCGCGTGACTGATACCGGATTTGATACTTTCATAGCATGGCCTGTATTCTTCATTAAGGAACGGTTAAGGCAGGACTTGGCTAGTGCGCTTGCCTGCCTGCTTGCATGTATGCTCTCAGTTAGTGCGCTTGGTTGTAGCAGGTAGGGCAAGGTAGTACACGTGGCAAGGTAGGGCATGCAAGGTAGGGCATGCAAGGTAGGGCATGCAAGGTAGGGCATGCAAGGTAGGGCATGCAAGGTAGGGCATG
>Ga0265295_1001384_pt1 | contig 42715 bp, 38 predicted proteins | sample Munlansysbiofilm_FD_192503 | JGI IMG/M metagenome (GOLD analysis project Ga0265295, IMG submission 192503) | Leachate microbial communities from a municipal landfill in Southern Ontario, Canada - Methane capture system biofilm | ecosystem: Engineered > Solid waste > Landfill > Unclassified ... | reverse complement strand
AAGATCAAAGATGCGTGGGTTTGTTCTGGTCATCTGGAAAACTTCGGCGTCTACCTTGACCATATCCGGGGTTACGGCACATTGGCGCCGAAACGTATCCTCTCCGGAAAACACATCATCAAGGATAATCTGAAATCCATGCTTGTCCCGCACTGCATCAAGGGCTTTACCCGCCTCCATGATTTCCGGCAAATTCACAGCCAACTCCATGTGTTCGGTCCACTCAAGAGATACCGGATAACCATCAAGCCTTGATACGCACTCCATAAGAGGTTTATCGAGGATCTGCACCGTATCCAGGTTTATCGATATGCAATCCAAGGTGTACACAACAAGAATTTGCTCAACTATATCGGGCAATGCCTTATACCATTTGCGCCATTGCTCCATCGAGCTGGGCAGTTCTTCGCCCAGGTAGAGCAGTTCACCGCGATGGGTACACCCGCATCCGGCTTTTTTGTCGTAATCCAGAAGGACTATCGGCTCAATTTTGTAGTTAAAGGGCGTTTCCACTAATTACCTCCACTAACTTTTTTGCGCTTTTGGGAATTTCGAGAAGATTTTTTGCCAAACACAATAACCTCTCCAGGCTTACCGTTATCGTCTTTGCGCAACGGATGATCCTGGTTCTGACAAGCCCAGAACTTAAAGTCCGGGTTCTTTTGGGACGTGCGTAAGCGCATTTGTTTATCGCAACCATCTTCCGGACAGGAAGCGGCAGGGGAATCGTCTTTCTTGGGCGCATTAAAGTCAATCGCCTCCCCAGGCTTTCCTTTTTCATCGCGAAGCAATGGATGTTCCTTGTTGCTGCATGCCCAGAAGTAAAACTTTTTGTTCTTCTTGGAACGAAAGCGCCGCAATGGCTCCTTGCAGGTCGGACACGGATAAGTTTTTTCTGCAACCTCGCCGCTGAATTTTACTTGCAAGGACGCGGCAACCATTTGCGGCAAAACCTTTGAAACCGAATCCACGAACCAATCACAGCTCAACTCGCCCTGTTCTACTCGCGCAAGCAAGTCCTCCCACGCGGCGGTTGTGCCCGGATCACACAACCCAGGCGGCAGTTTGTCGCGCACTTCCCTGCCGAGCTTGGTCGATACGATGTTCTTGCCTTTGCGCTCCAGATACTTTCGCTTGATGACCGTTTCAACGATATTGGAGCGCGTAGCTTCTGTGCCAATCCCAGAGTTTGCTTTCAGGGTTTTCTTTATTTTTGGATCCGTCACGAATTTATGGATGTTGCCCATGGCATCTATCAGGGTGCCATCAGTAAAGCGCTTGGGCGGCTGGGTTTTCTTGGCATCCACTCCAGCATCTTTGGCATCCACCGGATCGCCCTGGCGCATACCATCAGGCAGACCGCTTTCCTGTTTTTCCTTACTGCTTTGCTTAACAGCTTTTTTCCACCCCGGATCGGTAACGAGTGTGCCACTGGCTTTCCATTTCTGCCCGTCCAGCCCGACGATTACCTGCTGAGAGATATACTTCATGTTCGGATAGAACTGGCACACATAGGATTCTGCGATTATCCCGAAGAGCTTTTGTTCCTGCTCGCTCATTGATTTCTTAAATGAGCCGGTCGGGATGATTGCATGGTGAACCGGAGCCTTTTTGGTGTCCCAGGCTTTTGTCTTGATCTTCGGGTCAGCATGTTTGGCACTCTCGAACCCCTTGCCTGCCAATGCAGACAATACCTGGGGGGCGTCTTGTAGTTGTTCTTCGGGAAGATAGCGACAATCAGAACGCGGATATGAGGTTATCCCGGCATCGTAGAGTGATTGCGCTACCTCAAGGGTTTTGGCAGACGTAAAGCCAAAGCGAGCAGAAGCCGCCTTTTGCAGCGTAGATAGGCTGTGTGGCAACGGGGGCGCGGTCTGCTTTTGCGTGTAGTCTGCCTTTAACAGCTTGCCTTGCTTGCCCTTTGCGCTTTGCGCTAATGCTTCGGCTTTGCGTTTATCTAAAAGGCGCCCGTCCTCGTCAACGTCCGGGCTGCCTTCGGGTACCATCCAGACCGCCTTAAATTCGCCGTTGTTGTGTCTAGCGACAATAAAAGGTACGTAATAATCCTTCTCGACAAAATTCTCGATCTCCCTGTCTCGGTCTACGACCAGTGTTACCGTTGGCGATTGCACCCTGCCAGCCGAAACCACCCCTCTGACGCCATATTTTTGTGCGGCCAGGGTTATTGCGCGGGTGACATTAATCCCGAACAGCCAATCAGCTCTTTGCCTTGCCAATGCCGATTCTTTGAGCGGCGCAAAATCGCGATTATCCTTAAAGCCACTCAGCGCCTTTTGGACACTGCGTTCATCTACTGCGGCAAGCAACAGGCGCTTTACCGGAGCCTTGTTACCCACATGTTCAAGAAGCTGATCCACCAACAGTTGACCTTCACGGTCAGGGTCCCCGGCATGGACAATTTCGCTTGCCTTGCCGACCAGTTCTTTAACAATGTTGAACTGTGCTTTAGTCTTGGCTTTGGGCAACAATTTCCACTTGTGCGGTACAAAGGGAAGCGTATCGGCACGCCACTTTTTTAGCGCCGGATCGTAGACCTCTGGGGGCGCCTGCTCAAGCAAATGGCCGATGCACCATGTAACCACGCGGCCACCGGCACATTCGTAATACCCGTTGGCTTTTTTAGCCCCGCCTATCCCCTGGGCCAGCACTTTGCCCACGGAAGGCTTCTCCGCGATAATCAACTGCATAGGTATTCTCGCTATACTAAAAGCTATTGACCGGACACCATAAGATAGTCCAGATCGTCAAATCCAGGCTCTCTCGGTGTTGTCTGTGAGCCTGCTCCGAAAGCTGACGTAATAGTGCTCGGGCTTTCCAGAAGAACCTTTTGCAGCACCTCAAGGGGTATCTCCGGCCTGCATGAAGCCACAAGGGCATAGTTGACATACTCAACGCACTCGGCAAAAGTTATCGTCCCGGTATTGGGCTGTGAAACCCATCTCTTAGCCCTGGCTTTCTCATTGCGCAACTCCTTGCGCCGGTTTCTCGAAGAGACCTTCATCCCCTCAAATATTGTGCAGTCAACAGCTATATCCCTTGCCGCCTGCACAATATTGGCTACGGCAAAGTTTACGCATCCAGTAAAAACTCGTTCGTCTTCAGTGTATCCGGGCCTTTGATAGTCAAGATCGTAAGAAAAACCTGCCTGTACGAAAATCCTGTGTGCTAAACTCATTGCTTACACCCCCGTGTAATATTTTAAAAAGCAATAAATCAATGCAGCGTTGCCGCAACCTCCTGTTGATGTCTTAGCAATGCCGCCTCCAATTCCGTTAATTCCTCTACTGCCACCCCCAGACACTTAGCGATTACCTCTGGTTTTTGGTTGTCCAGATATTTAAGCTGTACAAACAATCGCATCTTCTCGCTCAATCTCGGGTCCAGGTGTACCTTGTGGCAAAAATCTATAAATGCCTGGTTTTTTTCCACGCCCTCGCGCCTTTCATGTTTTGCAGAACACAATAAAGCCATGGGGCGCTAAAACTACCCCATGGCACTATTTATGTTTCAACGCGGGGCTGAGGGGCCGGAATAATACTCTTCCGATTCGTCCTTATCCGGGTCGTAATCCTCGGCAGCGCCTACGCTCTGCTGCTCTGTATTTTCAGACTCGCCAAAATCAAGATCGTCAAGTTCAGCAAAGGGATCATCGTCGTCAAACCCTTGCGCTTCGTTGTCCGAAAGACCCATGATTTTTTCAAAGTCTTCCGTAGCCTCTTCTCCCGGCTCTACCCACGAAGACTTATTTGGGAACCACTTTGCTTCAGGCTGCTGACCTTGAGCAAAATCCATGGCAATGCCGAGAACCTTGGTTGCATGGACAGCCTGGGTAAAGATCTCCTTCGGGTCTTCGTTGATTCGCTTGTTCCAGTAGTTGATATACTCAGCACCGGTGCTCATCTTGTAGTCAACGCCAAACGCCATACTTGCCATGGCACTGAATGTCTCGGCACACAACTCTTCCCTGGCGTATTCCTTGATACCGCTGAAGCTCTTGGTAATGCCTTCAAAGCGTTTTTCGCGATTCGGAGCTCCGGTTGAGTGCATCCATTCATGCAACAGGGTCGCATGGTACTCATCGCCCGACTTAAACGCATTTTTGTCCGGCATGCGAATTACATCGCGTCCAGGAAAGTATGCAGCTTTAGGGAAACCGTGTGTAACAGGAACGCCACTTGATTTAACCAGTGACTCAACAAACTCGTTACTGCTCCAATCACGCTCTTTGAGCGGCTCCGAAACCTTGAGGGTCGGCATGTTTTCAATTTGAGATGCGTGAAAAACAGTTGCCGGCCGGAACAGCACCCGTTCCACCGCGTCTTCTTCCTGCTCGCCCTCTTCTGGCTCAGTCTTGAAACGTATGGGACGCATGATAGTAATCGCCTTGGCGCCCTTTTTTACGTGCGCAGGCTCTCCATCATCCCCTTTGAGCATCTTTGCCTGCTTGAAGGTGCAAAACCGGGGATCGGATTCACCCTCGTGCATCATATAAGCCATAAGCGCAAGCGCATTGCCGCCAGAAAATCGATGGCCGCTTACCGGGTTTTGTGGCATGCCCGAAGCAACCACGTCCCATGGGCGCTCCCATTTTTCCGTAGCCCCGGATGCAATGGTGTCTACGATCTTCTGGCAGACATCCTTGGTGAAGTCCTGTACCTTCTGTTGCATCTTCTGCTTAAACTCTGCCTTTTCTTCCGCAGAGTATTCGCGCTTTTTAGCCATCTGCGCCTCCATCCTCGTCTTCGTCGTAAGGCTCACCTGCCAAATCATCTTCCAGCAAGCCCAGCTTTTCGGCTTCCTCTAACGAGAAACCTTCAGCCCGGCTGCTTTTTTCTGCATCTTTTTTCGCGTTCATAGTCCCTCCTCTTTTTTTAAGGCATACAGCGTACTGCTTGCCTTTTTGGGTTTTCACATATAAAATACCAAAACAGATGGTTCAAGTATAGAAAAAAATTACAAGCGGAGTGTTACTATGACAGCAGCACAACCACTCAGGGCAAACAGCGGAAATCAAAGAAAGTTTGCGGAAAAACTTAAACCTTTTTTCGCGTCCGTAGATGCGCTACGCTGGCTTAACTATCAGGCCGTGAATAAGCGAGCAAAGCTATGGAAGGATCCACCGTCCCGATATTTGATGGTCAAGAGCGTCACTAACAACTTTTTCTCCCTGACCTTTAACGATGATGGTATCTGGGTGCTCGCGACCTATGATATTCCCGCAATGCAATGGTTTCCGCTCATTCCGTGGAAAAAGTGTATTCTGCAGGAACAAAAGGGAGGTACCCACACGCTCTCTCTTGTCTGCACATCTCAGCACATTGACCCTATCGAAGATCTGAATTTTCCGGGGGGCACCATGAGTGGATTCAGTATTGATTTTTGCATCCCCTCTCGCGTTGCGAATCTGTTTGAAATGGACAAAATCATTCACACAGGATTGTTTAAGCCTGACAAAGCAAGCCGCAAGCGTGATGTGGATATTACCGTGCAAGGCGGCGCGATAACTCTTGCGCACAAAGGTCTTTCCGTTAAACGAAAGGAGGTGAAATGAACGCCGTGCAACTAAATGGTATGCAACACGAGGACGTGGATATGAACATGCTTGAGGGCATGAATCCACAAGGCGATTCAATGCTCTCACAGCTTGAATCATTCTCTCAGGGAGTCCAGGACTTCCCGGCCCTGGTGAAAACCGCCAATCTATCCTTAGATGCGGTTGGAATCGGTCACGGTATCAGCTCAGGGGATTTCGGATCCGCATTTCGTTCTGCGCTGGGAATCTTGGATGAATTTCTGGATCTGCAAAATGACGATCCCGACATGGATGCAGACGAAGATCAGTTTTTTATGGCTGCTCCGTCTATGGCCCCTGGGTAAACCTAAACCATTTTTTCTGTGCAACAAAAAAGGGGGAGCGATCAGCTCCCCTTTTTCTTTGCTACCGCGTCATGCGTATAGCGAAAACAATACTTCGAGAATCAATAAAATTTTCTATGTGTTCAGGCTTCTGAAAGGCAACCTCGTTGTCTTGATTGCCGGCATACCAAAGAGTTTGCCGCCTGCGTGTTATCCTGCTCATGCTCCTTTCCACGCTTACCGGCACGCCCCCACAGGTTATCCCATCAATTCGGGTGGTACGCGAGGTTTCCATAAGCTTGACCAAAAGCGGAATAAGTTTGAGCCTTTCACCGACAAATTTAGATCCGTATCCAAAGCGGGTTAGGTCCAATCGCCATATCTGTGCCTCTTCGGTTGCTTCGGGGATGAATGCGAATTGCTCCAGGGCAACCCTTCGGTCTTCACAGTCAACCACATCTTGTTCGAGTTCTACAAAGATTTTAGCGGCGCTTTCCCAGCTTGCCGGCACTACCCATCTGTTGCGCAACCGCACAAAACCGCACCGCTTGAGTTTTAGTTGAAAAGCTACATCAAACTCGTTTTGTTCGTCTGCAACCTCAAATACATGGATACCGTGCGGATTGCATACCATGTTTATCCCGGACGCCTGATGCCCATCTTCAAACTCAAGCCACTCCATCGTTGTCGTCGTCTTCGTCTTTTTCGAGACTTTCAAGATCAGGCATGTTGTTCAGGAAAGGTTCAATAACCTCTTCGCGAGCAACATGCAGGCACCACTGCGCTGTTTTGGAGCGATACGTATAATCCTGCTCGATGCGCGGGTCCTCTTCTTTTAGCTTCTCAAACAATTCCTGTTGCCGATCTAGAATTTCATCGTTCAAGCGCTGATTCAGGTTTTCGACATATTCATCCAAGGTCCCCTGCTCTTCGTGGAGCTTTGCGATCATCGGATAATTTTTGCAAAACTGTGTACGAATAATTCCTGTAAGGCTGCCTGGCATAATAATTCTCCTATGGTTTCATCCGGGCATAGATAGCCGGATGGATTTCGCTGTCCTGTGTCGTGCCCCCCGCTGCAACCGAAGAGCTGTTTTGACTATCACCGTTGTTCTGAGCGTTTATGAATTCCTCAAAGTCTTTTATGCTGTCTTCAAAATAGCTTTCCGGAATTACGTCCCTGAAATTTTCAAGATCCTCAAGGAAATCGGCTGGAAACGATTTAGTCTGGGACTCATCCTGCCCCTTTTCCTGTTCACGTATTTCAAGGGTAATCCGGTCAAGCTCACTGTATGCCTCTTTTAACTCCTGCTCGTGCTCAAAGCCTTTGGATAGCCCTGACTGAACCTTCTCAAGCGATGATTGAGCATTTTCAAGCCTTGCTTTTGCCTCATGGGGAACGCCATTCTCTGCGCACACCAGCAACAGCGTTTTTTCAAGCGAAGATGGTCTTTCCCACACATGGGCTTCGCCATTTTTTGCGACTACCTCCCAATTTGTGAGCATCTTGTTGTCTGATACATACTTGGTCGTACACACAGGCACGCCAGCGACCTCGACAGTATCTATGGAGCGCACCTTATGCTTGTTGTACATATAGTTGACCGCCGACAGGATTTTTTCACGGTCTCCGGTCACAACCAGCTGTGAATCCTTGAGTTTGTCTTTAAGTTGTTCACGGTATGGCCGCAAGTCAATTTTCCATTCCAGCCCATCACAGAAATTCTCGGGGATTTTGTCACGGTCAAGCAATTCGTCCAGATGTTGGAACATCTCGACATTTTTTCTAGCGTGGTTTATGAGATGCCGTGCGACTCCCTCTTCGGACTGCAGTCTGCGCAGAGAAGAGTAGTATGCCCGTTGCATAGCCTCAAGTTTTTGCACTTTCAGGCCAGTTTCTATCTGCGACTTTAACAGCTCGTTGCCTGACGTAAGAGCCGCTGTTTCAGCGTAGGTGGGGTTAATGTCCATGTCAAACTCGCGCACCTGGATCTCACCGCTAAACAGTTGCCCGAACTGCTCTGCCTTGCGTTGCAGGGTCTTCCACATAAACAGGTCGAAGGTGTCTTTGGTTGTGTAAATCAGGTTCTCGCAGTTTTCGATAATGTTGCCCTGACGTTCCATGCGTCCGACACGCTGCTCGATGTCTGACGGTCTCCAGGGCGGATCAAAGTGGTGTACTGCGGCAAGGCGCTCCTGGTAGTTGGACCCCTCGCCCATCTTGGATGTGTTGCCGATTACCACACGCAACTCGCCGCTGTTGACCTTCTGTTGCAATTCGCGTTTCTTGGCGTCGGTTGTGTCGTATTCATGGACAAAAGCAATTTCATCATCCGGGATACCCAGGCCAACCATCTTCTTGCGCAGGTCTTCGTAGATATTGAAGTGACCTTTTTTGTATACCCCCATATCGCAGAAAACAAGCTGGGTACCCTTGACTTCTGCATGCTCATCATAGATGCGCTTTGCGTTTTCGGCACACAACGACGCCTTGGTTTCAGAGTCTTCGTCGATCTCGGCAAAGTCCGGGAACGCTTCATTGAACATGCGCGGGTCCGCAGCAAGCTTGCGCCCATCGGTGACAATGCAGAGGATATTGTCTTCCCCCTTACCACTCTTGCCGCTCAAATTCGACACGCGCCAGCTTAGATACTCCATGATTTTCTTCTGGATCGGCGTTTGCTCGGCAACGATATTTTTGCGCTCCACCTTTGGGCGCTTTATGTCTGCCACATCATCAGCTTTTACGATGTCCGCACACTGCCTTATGCTCTGCATAAGTTCAGGGACGTTGATAAGCGAAGCGCGGGTTTTTATTTGCCACCCATCGCCCCCCGGCTTTGGCTCAAGCTCGGTTTTCGGGGCAAGAAAGGTTGCGCCCCAGCTTGCAATATCGCCTATCCCTTTTTCCGCAAGGAGCTTGCGCTGCAAGTAGCGCTGGATATTGAACAGCTCAAGCACGTTGTTGGATACCGGCGTGCCGGTAGAAAATACGGTGATACCGTCTTTATATTCTTCAAGATATTTGGACTTCATATAGAAGTCATAGGCAATGTCTGAGCCGGCAATATTGTCATTAAACTGCGTAGAGGCTTTGCCGGTAGCAAGGTTTTTGAGATTGTGCGATTCGTCAAACAGCACCATGTCTATGCCCAGATCATCGTAGTTGATCCCGAAGTCCTGTGTTTTTTTGATTGAATAAAGCTTGCCCTCGAGCTTGGATTCTACTCGCTTGAGAGTCTTTTCAATCTCTTTGATACTTTTGGCGTTCTCGCCCGACATGTTTTGTCGATCCATTATTTCACGCAGGTCGGCAAGTTCTTGTTTGATATACTTTCCCTGCAAGTTCTTAGAAAGCGGGATGCGCTTAAACTGCGAGTGGGAAATAACAATCAAGTCCCAATCGTTGTTCAGGATTTTGCCAAAGAGCTTTTTACGGTTTTGCTTTTTCAGATCGTCTTTTTGTACCACCAGGATTTTCTTGCCCGGATACAGCTCGTTGGCCTCACGGTTTATCTGGTCAATCGTATTGTTTTTGACCGCGATCATGGGCTTAGTACAGCGACCCAGACGCTTGCTCTCAAGCGCCGTAGCCACCTGGCACATGGTTTTGCCGGTCCCCACCTCGTGAGCAAAGAGCGTATTGCCTTCGAGCAGAACCCTGAATACTGCGTTTTTCTGGTGATCGCGCAATTCAATGTTCGGGTTTATATCCGGGAACTGCAATACACTGCCATCGTACCGGGGGCTGACAAAGCAGTTGAATGTATCGTTGTACAGCTTGGTCAGGCGCTCGGCGCGTTCCGGATCCCGGAAAAGCATATATTCGGCAAAATCGTTCTGCAACAGCCGCGCTTTTTCTTCGGCCATCAGGGTTTCTTCCTGATTAAACACGCGGCGCTTACCACCGTTCCCATCGTCTACCTGATCGTAGACTGCCACACTCGTTTGATTCAGCAGGCGCTCAAACAGATTGTGGAACGGTCTTCTGTCTGTGCCGAACTCGTGCCGGAACGCAGTGTGCTGACGCACGGAATAAGGGACCTCTACAGTCCAGGTTCCCATGCCTGGAATCAGATCAACCTTTACATCATCCCTGTCCAGATACCGGATCTGCTCAGTGCAACGCTCATACAGATATTCTTCAACAATCTCCTTTGGTACCCACTGCACTCCGATGCGCAGTCTGATTTCCTCTGCGGGGATGTCTTCAGGAATCACCTTTTGCAGAGCATCAATGTTGCGCTGCAGTTCCGGGTTGACCTCTACGCCTTCTTGAGCCTGCGCAAGCTTTTTGCGCACGTCACCGCTTAAATACTGTGCGGCGATGTCGTAATCGTCGGCGCCTGGGTTATAGAAAATAATCTCTTCGTCTATTGCTTCGCGTTTTACATCTTCGGCGCTTCGTCCAAGCAATGAGGCCATGTAGTCGAAGTCAATGCTCACATTGCGACTCAGGGACGCCGCCAGTGCTTCCGCTACCGTTTTGACTTCTACCGTCTGCTCTTCACGCTTGCGATAGAGGTTTTTGCTGAACACATCGGCTTTTTGCGCTGTTTTCTTTTTCGGGTCGTAGTGCTCACACCCGCTCAACATGCCAAAGTAAGGATCGTCGAGAATCAGGCGCAGATTGGTGCGGTCATTTATGTGCCCGTATTTTTCTACGAAATCGTCATATACCTGGTTAAGTTCCCGGCGTGCGTTTTGTCTGTCGCTGTCAGAAAAGCCCTCTTTGCTAACCTCAAGCACATGCAAAAGAGCCTGGCGCACCTCAAGCATTCCCGATAGCCGCGCCCCCGCCTTTTTGTTCGGCAGTTTGTATTCCTCAATGTCGTTCAGTTCAAAATTTACCTGGTAGAACTTGCCTTCATTTTCGACTATCAATCCAGGCAGTGCTTGTCCACCGGACGCTGAAAAGAAGTTTTCATCGAGGTCCTCCATGTTAATCTTTGGTGCAGGGTCGTTGTGCTGGATACTGTCCGGCTCTTCCTCGCGCAAAGCTTTAATTTCAGCGCCGAACCGAGCGCAGAGAGTGGCAAGCTCTTTGCGCCACTCAGGATCACTTTCTTCGACGGTCAAATCATATCCGAAGCGCGAAGAGACAACTTTTTGCTCACCTAAAACATGCTCCGGGTTGTCGGTAAAATACATGTTTCGGTTAGCGGTTTTCTTATCTACATGCTCAGGTACGTGTTCAGAAATATCTACCTGTTCGGTATAAACCCACTCGGGCATCTGATCTTCGGTTAGGTTTTGGACTTGCGCATAAGGCTTGAAAAACAGAACATCGGTGACAACCTCGGTACCGGCCTGCCCTTTTTGCGATGTGCTAGGAAGGCGTACCGCACCCACAAGTTCACCGCGCCGCGCCATTTCCCTTCTGGCAGCCGTATTCTGGCTATCTAAGGTATACGAGGAAGTTACAAAGGCGCACACACCATCCTTGCGCGTCTTTTCCAGGGTTTTCAGGATGAAATAGTTGTGAATAGAGAAGTCCGAAAGATTTTTACACCGTTCATCGAATACAGAAAAATTGCCAAACGGCACATTTGAGACCGCCACATTAAAGAAGTTATCCGGATATGCAGTTTTTTCGTACCCATCAACCTTTATCTTAGCGTCCGGGTAAAGCTGCTGGGCGATTCTGCCGGTAAAAATATCCTTTTCGACGCCAAAGATCCGAAAGTTGTCCACCACATCTTGAGGTGCGGTACCCAGAAAGTTGCCCGACCCCATGGAAGGCTCAAGCATAGTGCCTTTTTTCGGCAATCCGCTTTGCTCTATGCCTTCCCAGATAGCACGGCACACGTCAAGGTCGGTAAAGTGTGCGTTTACAACACTCTTTTGCGCAGCGCCAAGTTCTTCGTTGTCCAGAAAAGCGCTATACGAGTCTTCAACCCCCATAATCCCAAGCAGTTCTGCTCGAGCGTTCTGTGCCCACTGTGGAGCGCGACCCATGGTGTAATAGCTGCCAAAAACCTCTTCTAGGCCGCCAAAACCATTATATCTGGCCAGCACCCTCTTTTGTTCATCGGTTGCCTGCTCGCCGCTGTTTTCGAGCTCCTTGAGCAGGCGTATAGCTTCGATGTTCTCCTGTATGCGTTCGGCTGGCTTAAAGCTTTGTCCTGCGCGATTTATTTCGTCAGACAAGCGATAATGGTTCGGGTTTTCAGGCTCGGCATCTTCGCTGCTCCCGGCAAATACAGGAGCGGGGGCGCCAGTGCTTGTGCTTGCAGTTGCGCCTGCGCCTGCACCCTTGTCTTCCGATTCATCCGGTTCATTGCTCCCCTCATTGCCAGGTTCGTCATTATCCTGTTGCAGGTCGGCAAGATATTTCTCGCCCTGCGCAATTGCAGTCTTGCTGTAGCTAATATGGTTGTGTTTCAACTGCAGGGCCGTTTGTAATGCCCTGAGAGGGTTATTGCCTACATCAAAATCGCTGAGGGCATCTACGCCGGATGAACGCAATTCTTCATATCTGTCCACATCTTTTGGCAGCTCTTCACGGAGCCTGTTGAGGGCTTTTTGGACTTTAGCTTCTGTGACCTTGCCCTTAATTTGTCCCCAGAGATAAGCTTCGTTTTCGTTCTGCCAGTTATCACGCGGCCCGATTTCGTCCGGGTCGGGAAACTGCGCTACAATCTCAGCCTGTTGCTCAAGAGTTACGCTTTCCCGCGCTTGCTGCGCACGTTGCTGCATGCTGGGAGAATCGCCTGCCTCTTCCTGCTCAAGTTCACCAGCCTGCACCTCTTCTATCGATGTGTCGGTTTCCCCGGACCCTGCCTTTGTTCCGCTACCCGGATCTGGGTCAGGCTCATAGATTCCATGTTTTTCTTTAACATTCCGCAGGTGCATGGGTTCAAAATGCAGGTCCAGTTCCATACCGGGGATACTTTTAAGCTCTTCAATGCTTATGTATCCAGCTTCTGCGTTCTGGATATCCCCATTCAGAATGACGAAGCCAAACGCCTGGTGCTGTTCATCCTCCATATCGCGTTCGGTAATATAGACATCGGTACTGCCATTGAAATAGTGCAGGTGGCAAACCGCATCGTCACCTAGACCGTCCTGCTCATAGGTTTGCGGCATATTTTCGATTCGCGTGGCATAGTCTTTCGCCAGGCCGATAAAATACTGCCCCTCTTCGCCGTGCTGATTGCTTTTGAGAACCTCAATTTGCACAGGGGGAACAAACCTTGAGAGGGTATCCAGATAGGGAGTAATATCTTCTACCGTGGCTTGTTCGTCACCCTGCTCTTGCCCTTCACTTGAGCCGGAATCTTCATCTTCTCCGGAACCTTCATCTTCGGGGGCGTGCAGTGCCTTTAACTGCGCGGCAATGTCCTGGCGCTTGAGCATGTGGGTGTAGATGATAGGCATTAAAACACCTACGCGCTGTCCTTCGGAATACACGAAGACCGGCCCACTTCCAGGCTTATCCAGATCAGCGTAGAGTTCAGCGTCGGGATATTTGCTCAAGAAATAGCGCAAATTTGTTGGAGATACGCACTCAAGGTTATCGTGCCCATCGTTTGACAAAACAACATCGGCATCGTGTTCGTCACTTGCACGATACATGGCAATCGGGTCAACCTTTGTCCGATTGCCAAGACTTGCCTTGAAAATACTGTCTACCGAAGATTGCTTGAGAGGCCGGCTTGCCGCCGCGTACCCCTGGAGTTCATCTTTGCCATCCCTGTCAATAAAGTAGCGGGTAACAAGCATGGGAGAGTCTTCAATGGAGTAGATTTCCTTGCCCTGCAGGATCTCTTCGGGCGAAGGCTTTGCCAATATATCAATATCGACAATCGGGCGTACTTTCTGGCCTTCCTGCCACTGCTCTGTATCCGGTTGCCCTGCATTTTCGCGTTCTTCAGAGGCGGTTTCCGGTTTTTCAACATCAGTTGAGGCAGTCTGTTGTGGTTGTGCAGCCACAGGTTCTTCCTGTATCGCTTTAGGCTCAAGGTCTACCGTAAACCTTGCCTGCACGTATCCACGGCGCGGAGAGAGGGAGAAATGGGCGAAATGCGCTTTGTCACCCTTCACAGCCGTATTCAATTCAACCGCTTCTCCAAAATTTCCGGAGCCGATCTGCCTGACGCTGTTTATGTTCCCTTGAGTTTTAAAATGCTTAACAAGATAGTCGTATTTGTCCTGCACAGACTCAATTTCGCTAAGCGTATAAAAGAACTGGTCAGACTTGTCTTTAAGTACAAAGCTTATCTGCTTAGGCTTTGAGATTTCGCTATCGTCACCCTTGGAATAGTTGCGCAGAGCCTTGAGATCTTCGTTGCCCATCTGCGAAACCATGCGCGAGATGCGCACCATTTCGCTCATTTGGTTATCCTGCTCTGGTTCGGACGTCTGCTCTGGTTCGCTTTGCTCGCCACTCTCGGGGGCGCTGACATCTTCTGCCTGCTCGGCCTGCGGTTTCGGTTCCTGGGCTTGTTCTTCTGCGGGGGCGGCAACAGCTTCCTGGGGCTGTTCTGTCTCGGGCGTAGAAGCGCCTTGTGGTTCGGGCTCTGCTTTTGCCTGCTGGATTGCAGGTGCAGGCTTTCGAGCAGGCACGCTTATCTGTACTTGTTCAGGTTCTACATCAACTTTTGTTGCACCAGGCAGACTCGCAAGAAAATCAGCACTTTCCCAGGTGATAAGCCCTGAATAACCCAGCTTGAACGGCTTAAACCCGAATTGCGCGACAGACTCTTCTATCTGCGGATCGACAGAATCATTTTTGATAAGCACAAAAAGGTTTCTGCCGGACTTGTGCTTACGAGTTTTGAGCGAAAAGCCAGCGGATGAAAGGTCAAGCCATTTCATATTTGAGATCTCCTGCGAAAAAACATGCTACAACAAAAAGGTGTCCGGGCCGGGGAATCCAGCCCGGACATTTGTTTACGGGGTTCGTTAGAAATTACCGGGGGCCGGGAAAATCATCATCGTCAAAGTCCTCACCATCGAGGGCTACAAACGGATCATCATCGTCAGGCGGCTCGAAATCCCCGTCCATGTTATCATCGGTAGTTTCGTTGGACGCCTGCGCCGGGGGTGCTTCCTGCTCTGCAGGGGCGTCAGCCTGTTGTTGCTCAGCGGCGTTGTTGTCCTCGGGGGCGTCATTTGCGCCGTTGGCGGCAGCTAGCTCCGGGGTATATTTGAGACCGCCCAGGAGTGCAGGGTCCTGCCCTTTGCCGAAAGGATCAACAGGATAGACATCGTTCACAAACTCTTTGTTGTCTCCACCCTTTTTGTAGAAGGTGTCCTTGCAGAAAATATCAATCTCACCTTCCTTGCCTACCTTTATATATGATTTGGCAAGCACTTTGAAGTGATCCACGGCGCCTTTTTTGTCTGCATCGCCCTGCAGCCCTTTAGGGGATACGTCAAGACGGTTGGCAGGCACAATGTTAAGGGTGCCGGGAGTTTCTTTCAGCAACTCATCCGCACGTTCGGCAAGCGCCTGGGAGAGCTCTTCGCCGGTCATGTCGCGCTTTTCGTCACTGTTGTAGGTTTTCTGGAACAGATTGAGGTTAGCAACCTCTCCGTTGTCGTTGACTACGCGAATCAGAAAAGCGGGCTTCTTTGCGTTGTCGGCAAATTGAGCCACCGCGCCCTGCACTGACTGTCCATCGTTACCCTGGATATGATGTTTCGGATCGTCCATGAAGGTATAAAGAGTACCGCTGTGGCGTACGCTGTGGCGTATAGAGCCATCGTCGTTTTTTTCCTGGATTTTTTTCTGGAACATCCGAAGCATGGATGCACGGCAACGTCCTGCAAATTCCTTGGCGTCTTCGGCATTATGCGCAACTACGTTAGGCCATGCGGCAAAATGAACATCACTGTTTTCAGGCTTGGAACACTGGCGAAACGATACGATCCCGCCTGCCTCAAGCTTGTACTGTGTTTTGCCAATCTTGTAGCCATTTTTCAGTTTTTCGAGGGAGTTGCGATTAGTGTTTTCGGCGGCCTTACCCTTGTTGGTCAAAAACACGGTAATGTCTTCGCCGTTTAGCAGGTTTTTACCTACCGCACCGGTTTCGTTGTTGCGCTCGGTAAAGCCGGTTACGCGCACCGGGATATTGAGCGCGTTGTTCTGGCCCTGCCCTGCCTGTTGTCTCTTGCCAGAAGTCAATCTCATGTTCTGCTCTCCTTTTCCTTTGTGTTGCTCAAAACTACTTATCCCCGGCCACCCTATGCGGCTGAGGGTGAAAAGTTATCGTCCTGGTCGTTATCGCCTAAGTTAAGCGACTGCGCCCCCTGCTCTACGATTGTCACTGCGCCAGCCTTGGCGTTGGCTACTGCTTCTTTGTCCAGGCTCTTCTTTTTGGCATTGAAGGATACCGAGAAGGTTTCTGTCACCGGGGGCGCAATGCCTTTTTCCTTGCACAGCTCAAGCACTTTTTTGCTGTCCAGCTCGTACTGGTAAAAGTCCGGCAAAGAGTCTTCTCCGTAGTGGTCAGAAAGAGCCTCAAGGGCTTTGTCTTCATCGAGCTTTTTGCCCTGCTTGTAGTATTCTGTGGTGTCCACGCCTGCACTCTGCAGGATTTGCAGAGCAGCGCTTTCGTCCATCTTTTGCCTTATGCTGGCAGTCATAACTTCAAGAGGGGGCTTTTCGTCTTTCAAAAGGATCTCCCCGCCCCTGCTTGCCACCTCGTAGAGCTTCCTGGTCATGGCCTTTGATTGTTTGTCGGCCTCTTCTGCAATCAGTTTGTAGCGCAGACACTCTTCTTCCAGGTGCTCGATCTGCGCAAGCTCTTCGGGGGTATACTCAACCGAGGTCTTTTCAACCTTTTTGTAGTCAGGGTAAGTGCCTTCAAGAACGTGACCCCAGATCTCGTCACCACCTTCAAGCACTGCGTTCATAATGGTTTCATCGAAAGGGACCTCAACCGGATTGACCTTGCCGTTGGCGTAGTCAAATGAGCCCACTAGGTGACTAAAGGGCTTCTCCCCAACAGCGAGTTCATATAAGTGTCCGTACTGATGTACCTGCGCGGCATACTGAACTGAAGTCTTATCTTTCGCTTCTTTAGGGGCTTTGTAGTCAACAATGAAGATCTCCCCGCCGATTTCGGTTACATCGTCTACATTCCCGCGCAACCACGGATGATCGGGGTCCTGCTGATTATTGATTTTTTCAATAAGGTCTTCACGGCTTACGGCATTGAAGTCTTCGAGAAAGATTCTCTGGATAGTCGGCTCAAGGTATGTGCCGCGCCGCATATTGTTGTTAGGCGGCTCAATGGGTTTGCGTAAGAGTTTTTCATCGATAATGTCTCGCGGGGTCTTGAACGCATTGAATACTCCGAGTTTCCATGCGGCAATTTCACCAACATCGGAGCCGCCCAGACCTTTCAGGCGCTCAAAATGCCAATCGATACGCTCCTGGTCGTGAAGCATGACCGATTCATGCCAGGCAAGAGCATCTTCTTCCTTGATATGCTTGCCTTGCGGGAGCTCCTTGATTTTTGCCAGAAACGCTTTTGGATTGCTCAAGTCTGCCACGACTACCCCTCCTATTTTGACAGTTTGCCAATAAGCTCTTTGAGCTCCTTTTCGTCCATGGACGAACCGTGAACCACATCTTTGCCATCCTCTACCCAGACCATAGTGGGCGTGGAAATGTCTTCGCCTTCTACGGTTTCAAGCAAGAGGTTGGAGTTGGCAAACACCTGCTGTACGTGTTCGTTCTGCGGTTCGGCACCGGGGCGGGTCCATGGGGTGTCAATGCCGGAAGCGAGGATAGCTGAAGCGTTGCGAATCGTGGATTTGTCAAAGCCGACCATAAGCCAGCGAACCTGCACTTTTGCTTCTACGAAATCCTCTTCGAGTTTATTGACGGTGCGATACATGTTGCGGCAGTAATAACAGTCCGGAGTGACAAAAACATATACGACCGCTGTCGGCTCTTTAATGTCGAACTGCTCAACCCCTGTGTCACTGCAACCAATACAGGCTTCAACCCCTTCGGTAGGCTCCGAGGCAACGCTTGAATCCTTCTCGGGTACAGTGCTTGCCTGTTGCGGGTTATCAATAAAAGCTTCGGTTGCTGTTTTGGTTAAATCGTCACCCTTGCGATCAAAAAGGCTGCCGACCATCAGATAGTCGATTCCGGGAGGTACCCAGCCGATGATTGTCTGGCTATCCTCATTCGGGCCTTTAATCATAACCCCGGTCATGCCTCCGGGTCCCTGGAAGTATCCGACAATCCGGGCTTCAGCATTCGATGCCTGATCAACAAGCGTTGCCAGCTTCTTTTCAAAGTCAGGCTTAGGGATAAGGTGCTGGTTGTATCCAACAGGCGCGACGACCATTTCTGCGCTTGGCGTCACGAAAGGATTTTTGGCTTGCGGTTGCATTGTTGCTGATACGGTTGCGGATGCCCCGAAAAGGGCAGTGACGGTTAAGAGAAAGGCTGTCTTTTTAAGCATCTTCAGTCCTCGCTTGTCTTGAGTTTGTTTGTGGTATAGTATATATAAAACCTAACAAAGTCAAGCAATCCATACAAGGAAAATCACTATGAAACTCGACGTTGACCAATTAAAGATTGTCTGCCACACAGACGGTCATGCTCTGGTTTTGGCCGGAGCGGGAAGCGGTAAAACTGCGTGCGTTACCAGCCGTGCGGCCACCCGGATTATCGAAGGGATACCCGCCCCCCGGATGCTTCTTTTGACCTTCACAAATAAAGCGTGCCGCGAAATGCGTGAGCGCCTTGAACAGATGCTTGAAGGACACAATACCCCCATGCCTACGGTATCCACTTTTCATGCCTTTGGACACCGGTTGATCCGCAAGTATCCCCACGCCTGCAACCGTTTGCCCAACCCTTCTTTGTTGAGCGCAGATGATCCGCAAAACATGCTCAAAAAGATATTCATGGATGCCGGGATACCCAAGCATGGCTACCAAAGCGCTTTCGAGACATTCAGTAGGGTGCGCAATGATGGGCTCAATCCTTTTTTGGATACCGAAGAAAGAAAGATCATGCAGCTTTTCGAGGATACCCAGGATTTTACGTATGGTGAATGTACGCGCCTTGTGGATTGCGCAAAACAATATGAAGAGCTGAAGCGATCCATGAACCTCGTGGATTTTGATGATTTGATAAACCTGCCTATCATGGCGTTGCAGGCTGAACCGGATATCCGGGCTCGCATAAATTCGCATTTGCTCGACATTACCGTAGATGAATCCCAGGACAATAACCGGGCGCAATACAAGCTCTTAAAGCTGCTGGCCGGCCCTACCGTGGTTATGGTGGGCGATGATGATCAGTCCATCCATCGCTGGCGCGGGGCGCACCCGGACGGTTTGGAGCAATTCAAGAAAGAGTTTGAGCCTGCCGTATATAAGCTTGAGCGCAACTATCGCTCGCTGGCAACCATTGTCAATTCAGCCACTCGCTTGATACGCAATAACTTGAACCGTCTGGAGAAGAACCCCTACCCCACCAGAGAACACAAGGAAACCCCGATTCCGTACCTGAACCACAACACCGGTGACGATATGGCCGAACGCATTGCCGAGGACCTTAAAAAGCGAATCAAGGGCGGCCTTAACCCTTCAAACGCGGCCATACTGTATCGCACCAATGCCATGTCGAAGGTGCTTGAGGGGGCGCTGCTGCGCCATGGTGTGCCGTATCGCGTGAAAAAGGGGCACGATATTATGTCCTACTCCGAGGTGAAGATGCTCATGGCGGCGGCAAGGCTGGCGGTAAACCCGCACGACAAAATGGCTTTTGAGCGCCTTTCCGAACTTGTGCCGGGGCTTGGCCCCAAGAGCGTGGAAAAGATTGCCGAGGCGGGGCAAAATAAAGGCATATTCGCCGGAATCCATGCCGCGGCCCCGCGTCACAAGGACGCCCTGGAAGGATTGAAGCGCTCCATGGAAGCTCTGTATGCCAAAGGTCCGGATAAACTTCTGGCCTGGGCGGTCGGTCCGGGCGGCTTTAAGGAGTGGATGAGCAAGGAAGCCTTGAAGGCTGTGCGAGCGCGAGACAAGTCCCTTGACGGTGAAGACCTGAAAGAAGCCATTGGCGAGAACCTTAAAAAACGCATTGCCAGACTTAAAATCATTCAGGACACCATAAGGCTGCGTCTTGACGAGTTCGAGGTTGAGATGGCTCACGAAGACCTTTGGACAAACGCAATGGATATACTTATCCAGCCTCCGGACGAAGATGCGCCGGAAGGCTCAGTTACCCTTTGCACTGTACATGGAGCAAAAGGTCTGCAATGGGATACCGTGCATATTGCAGGCTTCTCAGAGGGTCTTATGCCCTTCGAGAAGGATGGCGAGGTGCAAAACATGACCGAAGAACGCTGTCTAGCTTATGTCGCTATGACTAGGGCAGAAAACAATCTGTTTTTACACCATCCTATGATTCTGGATATGAAAATGGGGCAAGGCTCAAAGCACTTACCCCAAAGTCGGTTTGTTGATGAACTTTGGGAAGAACAAGAACCTGCCAACGCTCTTCCACAACAAAGCAGGGCAATATGCCCATAATACTTCCTCCCCACTTGAAAGGAGAAATTTAACATGATTGATTCAGACCTTGAAGATTTCCAAGATGATTGCAACGACCTTTTGCTGAAATTTTATGGTATAGAGGCCAACGATTCACGACTGGGGGTCTTATCCTTTATTGGGTCTCTACTGAAAAAATCCTTCGATCTTCGGCCATATAAGGCAGTCAGTGCAGAAGCTCAAGGGTGCGATCTTGAAAGGATTGATATTGCGGCCTACGGGGTACCCTCAAAAGCTCCACTAACCATGGCCGACCAAATTTCAACCTTGATGGATATTCAGACAGCCATCGAATACTGTGAGGCGGTATGCGACAATGAACATCAAGAAGAGGATTCCGAAGAAAAGACTACTTACACCCTCCATGATGATTCTGAGTTTGTCGTAACAAAAGATCAACTACAGGATTTATGGGCTCACAAAGAAAGAGCTCCTGGTATGTGAAAAAGAGCACAAACACAAGTTTAGCTTCTAACCAAAGATAGCCCCACAACAGAGGGGCTATCTTTATTTGATCACTTCTTGAAACTGTTGTTATTCCTATCTCGGCTCAGAACCCGGGATAGCGTCGGCTACCCGCTCTTTGACCGCCTCAGCATTTGTGTAAAATGCAAACATCCCTGCTTCGTCACCATTAAAAGGAAAGTTCTCGGAACCGTTGGTATAGCCATAAGCGCCATAATCATCTAACTCAAACGTATATCCTTCACCGCCTTCACCGAGTAAGCTGTCCTCGGCAAGATCTGCCAAAAGAGAGTTGTAAACCTCGGGGAAACCCCAAGTAAGCTTTTCACACAACCTGTCCCAGTTTCCCTTGCCCTGGGATATTGCCTTGAGATCGAACCCATCCATTCCAGCCGTGGTAAAAAGGTTGGCTTCAAGGGTTTCATCGACCATACTCATTTTTGCCAGTTGCTTGACTGCATCTCGGGCTTGCTTCTCAAACCTTACGTCGGTTTTTAGATAGATCGTCACCGGAGCCACCAAATCAAATAAGACTTCTCTTGTTGCTTGATAACGGTAAACCGGAAAGCTCTCGAAGCGCCCCTTGCAAAAATTGGAGTAACGGGGGAATGTCATTGACATGGTAATCTCCTTAAGGTTGTGTTCTTTCGGATGCGAGTTGTCGTGGGGTAAAGCAATTATCGGTATGCTTGGTTAATACCCCATAGCACTCCACATTACTGTTGCAGGATGACCACCATAATGTTCAGGGTCAGGTGACCCTTTTATGGTGAAGTGAGTTGTTGTTAAACCACTTGGCAACAAATCACTTGCTTTCGAGGAGCTTACCTCCACAGATCTTGCATTTATAATTTTCAGGTCCGCGTAGTAATTGGTGGTATGGAAAGCAGTACCGAAGTTAACTGTTCTGTTAGAATTGTTGTAAACGCTAACCCTCCCCCATTGGTATTTTAATCCATTACTCCAGGTGCAATAGCTGGTTGATGCCCCAAAAACACAGTTAGGGCCACCTCCCTGGCTGTCCACATACTTCTTGGTGGCCACGTCATAAGAAGAGGTAGGTATCCCATTATTATAGTAGCTATAAATACGGTCCATTGCTGATGTTCCAGACGGATCTACATATCGACTAGTGTTTTGCTTGTCATACATAATATTAGCGAACAAAGTATTGACGTGTGCGTTGCTCATAACGCTCGTATACGCAGGTCGGATATAGTATGCAGGATCTGCTCTGTCGTAATAAATACTAGCCCGAGCTTGGTTAAGCATGGTTGTGCTCGCAGGATCAACATAGTAGTTAAGATCTTGACTGTCATAATAGCGCGGCGCACGCATGTCGGTGTTGGCCCGCACCGTGCTGGCGTTGGTGATCGATTGGTTATGCCGGTCCATTGCCCTGTTTTGCGTAACTCCCGGAGGCGCATACGAGGTTGAGTCTGCGCCGAACACAAGGGATGGCAAGGTGGCAAGCAGAAAGAACGCGCTGATTGCGGCAAACTGTTTCATTTTTGTATTCCCTTTCGCCTTATTCACAGGTCGTCATAACCAGGATGCGCCCATAGGTTGAGCTTGGATAATTATACCCCTCGCGGGTCTGAATACGCATCTTGACCTGCCAGTTTGCACCGGAACTGACGGCCCAGGTCTCTAACGACTGCATAGGATAGCCCGTGCCTCCATCGGAGGCCATGGCAGGAGACACATAGATCCTCGGGGTCGGGGCCTCGGCTGTGGTGCAACTTGGCTTGGCAATAAGCTGGTTATGTGAAGCAATGGTGATGTTGTTCATGATCTTTGAGTTGCCGGCATCAGATATGAGATACTTTTTTCCCATACGGCAGACATAAAGCCCCTGGTCGCGATCATAGAAAAGTCTGCCCCCATCATCATCGTTGTCTGCGCAGGAAAAATCGGACTCTTCATGATCTTCAAAATTAATGCTTCGCACACCCTCGCCATTGCCACCCCCAACATCAGCATCCCCCATGATGATTCTGTTGGAGTTCATATCAAGAGTGGTAAACATCTGATTAAGCTCCGGCTGACCGGGGACGTTGACGCGATACAATGAATCCCTGTCGATCTCGTCTTCGTCAATGTTGACCAGGTATGCCAGGTGTCCGGCTCCGGGGTTGGGGATGCCGGTACCGCTTAAATCCAGATCCCACCCGCCAAACGCTCCTTGCACAGTATTTGCCGGCACGCCTGGCATGTCACCGGTTGCCACAAAGCCACCGGGGCCACCCATGGACGCGGCAACCGAAGGAATTGTCTTGTTCCCGAAATCCGGGTTGTTCGGATCGTGGTTTCTGCCTCCGGTAGTCAATACGAGAATCCTCAGATCTCCAGAAGTGGGCTCGTTGACATACGTTACATAGGATTGGTTCCATGGATTTGCGTTATTAAAGGAACCTGTCAGGTATCCCCCGGCCTGCAGGTCGGCAATCGTGACTGTTTCTGCGTTGGACGCGGTTGCGCTGGCAATCAAGGATGAATAATTGTCCTTGCAATAAGCCCTTGCCGCCTGTGCCACTTCCTGCATTTGCATGCTCGCAGTCTTTGCGGCCTGCTTAATCGTGCCCTGCTGAATCCAGTGGGAAAGAGGCCCTAGCAAGGCGGCAAAGATTGTTATGGCAAACAAAACCTCTATGAGGGTCATACCTTTGTGGTTTTTCAGTACATTCATTGCAGCTCCAAATCCTAGTGATCGATTATCACAGACACGATATTGCCATCCGGGATAAAGGCGGGAACATTAACCCCCACGCTACCGTGTATCGGATGCTCAAGTGTGCCGCTTCTGTTGGTACCAATAGCGGCGCTGTTGTTAATCCGTGCGGCATGCGCAACGCCACCTTTTTGGATCGGGCCATACACATACACCCTGTCGGTTGCCGCGTCCACACGGTTTGTCCACCCTTTAAGGTTGTTCCATTCCGGCTGTAGATCGAGGCTTGCTGTGGGAATAGTGCCCGAGAAGCCCGGATTTTGTACCGCATACAGATTTACCGCATTTCGATATACCAGATAGTTAGCGGCCTCCACCCTTGCCTGCTGATCCACACGGGGGGAAGGACCAGGCATAAAGGCGAGGATGGAGGCAAAAAAGATTGTAAATATGGCAACCGCTGGCATTTATTTTTTCCTTCCAAGCAGTGCTTTGTTGCGCTGCTCCATAATTGCAGATCCCAGCTGATTAAGTTTTCCGCTTTTAAGGTGTGAGCGCACCGACTGGCATCCTTCCCCGACTACCCTTAAAAACTCCACCTGCAGGCGCTTATTGCCGCTTTGCGGATCTACCCTTAGCCTTTGGTGAATAAAGGCGGCAATGCCTGAAGACATCAAGTCCTGGGTTACTTCACCGCCGTCAACAGCGCTGCCCAGAGAGCGTATCCGCTGCGCCGCTTCAATCACGCTCCCGGCATGGATAGTGGCAATCAGAAGATGTCCGTTCACCGCAGCCCTTAATGCCTGACTGACATCATTTGGGGCTCTAAGTTCTCCTAAATAGATAATCTCAGGAGCGCCATAACGAAGGGACTGCACTATCCCCTGTCCGAAATCCTTAATCTCTTTTTGCAGACACAAGCCCTGTGCGTGAATCCCATGCAACGGCATTTCTGGCGGGTCTTCGAGGGTTATTGCATGCCCCCCGTATAGTTCCAGGCGTTTTTTGACCAGCGCTGATGCCGATGTTGTTTTGCCTGAGCCCATACTGCCGCAAAACACGATCAAACCCTTACGCAGTTTTTCAGAACACAAAAACCCGCGATATGTTTTGGCAAACCCCAGCTCTTCAAGGCTCGGCACCGCCTGCATTGCGCGGCGCAAGGCATACCAGCATTTGCCATCAACAGTCTCTTCGATTCGCGATACTCGATAGCGCACCGAATCAAACTCGATGCTGAACTCAAGTTCTTTATGTTCGCCAAGAACCTCACGCAAACGGCTTAAATCTGCAATTTCTGTTTCGTCAAGAGGTTCCAGGGGTTCGCCCCCCGGAACACCCTTGAGAAAAGCCCACTCTTCACCCAGAATAATGTCCGAAAACTCCAGGGATTTCAGAGTGGGCTTTTTTTTCTGCACCAATTCCATGGTTTTTTAGTTACTTGTCCAGGTAATTGTGTTGTTGTCACCGCTACAGGCGCCAGATGCGGCGCTTACTGCAGTTCCATCTCTCGGGATCGCGGTGGATCCGACCGCAACTTCAAGCCAGCCGCCATCACTTGCGAGCGACACGCACTCATTTTCCGGCACACCGGCGAAAGAAATGGTAAAACGGGTCGGATCTGTGTCAGGTGCAACCGTTACCGCACCGTTCCAGCCATTCTTATACCCGCCGGTTTTATTCATAATGTCGGGGAATACACCCTTAATAGTGTTGTCCAGATCGGAAAAGTCCGGCACCTGGGAGAAGAGCGTTTGAATGTTGGTTCTGATTACATCGCGGTTTTGTTTTGCCATCTAGATCTTCTGCTTACTCTTCGCATCGGCAAACATCATGGATGCCGCCCCGATAAACGCCAAAAACAGCGCAATGGCAAGAAGCATCTGAAACAGTCCGAGACCTGCCTGCGCCATTTCTCCATCCACAAGGCGCTTGCGAAATTCCTTGGTTACATAGTTTGTTGCCTTGTTCATCATATTCTCCTGAAGTTTGTAGTTCTGCGCCCTGATGCGCGGTCAATTATTGCCTTTTCGGCCTGTTCGTTTTTGTTAAATACAATAATAAACCCAAAACCTGTTTCTGATAATAGATTTTCTTTCTTTTTTTCTCTCTTGTCATATTCCTGATGCCGCTGAGTTCATAATGTTCATAATCTGTATGGTTCCGAAGGCAAACCAGGCGATAATGGCATATACGATGTTGCGGATTATCCCGGAGAGGATTTCTGCCTGCATCTCCATCTTTTCAAGACCGACATCAACCCATTGGCGACCGATTTTGAACAGGGCTTCATCGAAGTTGTCCAGCTCTGAATATACCAGCAGATCATCGACGATTTCCGGGTCGGGAAACTCGGTTTGAGTTGCGGCAAGGGCAGGGCCTAAGCTGTTACCGCTTTTTATATGAAAGGCGGTTTTTTTTAGGCGGTCCGCAAGCCACGGGTTTTTGCGCTCCGATGCTTTAATCATTTGCTTGATACAGTCGGTCTGGGTAACGCCATTGGAGAGGAGGGTTGCAAGAGCGTAGAGCCAGGAAGTACCTACCTGCAGGCGATAAAAACTCCACGGCGGTAGCTTTTCCGCATAGACGCGGTACGGCCCCTTCCAGAATGGCAGTGAGACAAATGAAGCAATTAGGCCAAAGACGATAAGCGCCACCGGCAAGTAAGACCACGGAGACTGCAGGGCGACACTGAAGGAATACAGAGAGCCTGCTACGCCTGTCCATGTTTCCGGATCTGACGCTGCGGCAAGCTGAGGAATAAGGTATTTCCCCACGCCAAACAAAATACCGATAGCAACGGTAAGCTGTACAGTCGGCGGAATGGTTGCCTTGCGAAAGGTTTTGGCCATCTTTTTCCCGGCCTGCAAAATTTCTGCGGCCTGCTGCAGGGCATTAGGCAGATCGCCACCCTCTTCGCCGGCCTGGATAATCATGGATTCGGTTACGTTGCCATAATGAGCGATAGCATGTCCGATACCCTTACCGGCTTTTACGTGCTCCAAAATATCCCATAACGCGATTGTCTCAGAATCCGTTTTGGATTTACGGTATGCCCTTTTGTAAAGCGTTTCTATGGCTACCTGAAGACGGATGCCGTTTTCAAGCATGGTCGAAAGCTTGCCATATATCCGTGCTCTTTTTTGGGTGCTACCCTTGTATAAAAGGCGTGCGGTTTTAACCATGAACGGGCTGGTAGGGTCAAAGGTAGCCGCCATGGATTCAGCCCATTGCGGCACTTGCACTTTTTTAGTTGTTGATCGCGAGTTGCTCATATTCCCCTTCCTCCAGCTTGCCATCTTCAAAAACAGTTTCCATGGTAAGCGGTCCGACAATGCTTTCCACATCTACGGGGCACGCTATCCCCTCGGTGATTTTGTCAACAGCGTGGCTCATCATGGTTTTGCCGCCCTGCTGTTTAAGCCAATAACTACGTCCGGCATCCACGCCTTCCTCGCGCAGGATCTTGAGCATGTGCGGGTCTGGCACTACCGTTTCTGCAATAACACTGCGCCCATAGGTCCCCCTGCCGCCACATTCTGAACAGCCCTCACCCTTGATGTAGATGTCCATACCATATTGCTCAAGATCTACTGCTTGCGACAGTCTGCTCAGAGTGTCTTTGGGAACCTTGTCTTGATGGTCAAGCAGGGGGCGCTTGCAATGCGGACACAGGCATCTCAAGAGGCGCTGGGCAACGAGACCGACAAGCACTGTCGAGTCAGCCAAAATATTTATGGGTTTGGGAATTTCCGGACACACCATAATGTCTGCCATACGATTTATAATATGGAACGCATCGTTGGCATGTACGGTAGTCCACACCTGGTGTCCGGTCATTGCTGCCCTGATTGCGAGCCTCGCAGATTCCGAATCCCGAATCTCACCAACCATGATTACATCGGGATCTGAACGCAAAGCAGAACGCATGGCAGAACTAAAGGCCGCATTGCGGGTTTCCGCACTATCGGCATTAGTAACGGGCATCTGCACCACACCGTCCATTGGATATTCGGGCGGGTCCTCTACCGTAAGAATATTCAGCTCCGGGCGCTCTTTATGCAAGGACTCGAGTGCATGCTTGAGGGTGGTACTTTTACCCGAACCAGTAGGCCCGGATATGATGATGATTCCGGCCGGTCGCTTGCGCATAAACATTATGTTGCGCGTATGGAACCTATTGTACCCCAGGCTTTCAAAGCGATGTGACATCGAACCGTCCAGAGAGCCGGTATCCTCGTAGAGCAAACGCAAAACCATACAAACACCCCGGTCGTGAGGACCAGAGGCGATACGGATACCATGTACGCCCTCGGGCAGAAATTCCGCCCTGCCGATTCGTGCGTCCTGATATTTGCGTGGCTGATATGTTGAATCTGCCTGGTCTGCCAGATACCCATAGATGGAATTTATCAGCACTTGTCCCTTACCGCTAAACACCCCTTTTTGCTCTTCAAGGTCCCCGTCTATACGATAGAGGATCTGCGTATTATGCTCGTATACCCGAACATGAATATCTGACGCACGCTTCTTTACCGCATCGTAAAACAGATCTCTTGCGGCTCCAACTGTCACATTCTGGTCATCAGAAGTGTCAGCGCTCGCTTTTATTTTGCCGAGCATTCGATTGAAGTCTTGCGCATCAAGGGTTTTCTTTCTGGTAAACCCTTTGCGCTTGGCAATAAAAAGAAAGTTTTTTACGTTTGCAAAAACGCTTCCTTTTTCTGCCTCTTTGGATACATAAATCGCTCCGTTGTAAGCAAACACATAGTTGCGCAACGACTCGGGTATATGTATCCCCTCTGGTTTTGTCTTGTCTTCGCCTAACACTGTTGACCTCTTTTCAGTAATCGAGTTGATTTCAGTATAGAGGCATCCCGCCATCTGCCCCCATGTCTGCAGAATCGTATGGATCGTCAAGCGGGGGCATCGGAGCCATTACCGGGGGCGCCATGCCATTATTCTGTGCGGACGCGGTAATGCCTGTAGCCCGTCCGGAAAATTCGCGGGAGAACATGAGGGTTTTTTGCGTGTCCTTGTCAGTCTCTACGGTTACGCCGCGTGATGAGACTTTCACGACTTTACCGCCCTTTGGCAGAACGTCCCCTTTTTCAACCGTACAGGTACCGCCCCCCTGCTCGTATACCAGCACGGCAAGAAGATTATCTTTTTGACCCGCAATACGCATGATAGATGGAAGTTCCACACGTTTTTTGGGTTCTTCTTTTTTTACTACCGGTGGCGGTTCGGGCATCGGTTCAGGCTCCTGCATCCCTTGTTGCCCCATCATTCCTCCAGGACCGCCAAAGTTTGGTCCCTGGGACGGGAAGCCACCTGGCATCCCCTGTTGTCCGGGCATGCCCTGCATAGGGGCACTAGGTGGGCCAGCCATTCCGGGTTGCATTGGCATATTTTGTTTAGGCCTGTTGCGCTCATCCTCAATGTCTTTCATTTCATATTCGAGCTTCTTGATTTCAGAGCGCAACTGTATGATGCTTTTCTTTTTTTCGAGCATCATAATCTCTGCGTTCAGAGTGTCGTTCACCCATACCGGCATTTCCGCACTTTCTACGGCTTGCGCGTTTTCCAAGGGCTGAACATCTTGTGTTTGGGCTTGCGCAAACGCCGGGACAGTCATACATGATGCCCCAAGAAGCAGGCACAAAACCGGAATATATTTTTTAGTGCTTCGCATACAATTCTCCTTTAATCGTCCATGCGTTATCTTTATAGAATATCTGGGTAACAGTAATTCCGGGAACATTGTCCAGCATTGCCCCGAGCACCTTTTTCGGGAAAGTCGGCATATCCTTGATTTCCCAATCAGCGGTTACATAGGGCAACATCTCGGGCTTTATGTTGTTGCGTTGCTGTTCCGGAGTCTGCGGTGCAGGCTGCGGTTGATTCCAGCCCATGCCGATGTTGAGCTTGAGCCTGCGAGCCATTTCGTAGACCAGCCTCGCCACATCTTCCTGCCCAGACAACTCTTCTGCGCCTCGCGGCATTGAGTCTTTCAGGATTCTGGACTTGTCTGTAGCTTCAGTAGGGCGTGAAAGGTTGAGCTTGGCATTGCCTGGCATATCAACAAAGGAGCCCTCTTTGGTACGAGTCCAGAGCTTTGTATACGTACTTCCGTCGCACTGCCATTCTTCGATTTGCCAGCCCTGAGAAATCATGTGGGTCTGACTATAGGGCTCTTTGCAAAGCGAGAGAAAGACTGAAGGCTTCACCATATCGTGCCACGGCTTTTCGATTTCTATCTTTTCAGTTTTTGCTCTTTGAGCAGCAAGGCGTGCCGCTTGCTCTCTAAGTGCCTGCTGTTGCTGCTGTTGCGCTGTCAGTCGCTGTTTTTCAATGTGGTTGCTATACATATTGTAGCTGACCAGAACCACGACTATAAGGCTGCCAAACAATAGAATCCTCTTTACCGGAACATGGATATTTACCGGTTTTACCCTGGGTATTTTCTTGGCTTGCGAAAGGATACTCTCAAGGGTTTCTATGGACTCTTCGACGCTATCCGCAACAATGATTTCATCCCAGGGGTCTTCATCTCCGCCCCTGTCTGCCATTTGAGTAATATCGTCGAGATATTCCTGTGCATCCTTGGATGAACACAGGACATCACTGTTCGCCAGGATAGTCCCTTCAAGGATGCCGATTATATATACGCCGTTCTCAAGCTGAAAGCGGCCAACCCATGTCCCTTCTTTCGCCTGTGCGAGGGCGGCGGCAAGGGACGGTAAAGAAGGGGGCGGAGATTGCGTGGATTCTGCAAAGCCTATCTGCGGCTGCCCCTGAGTACGGACAACGATAGCATTGTAATCTGTGCCGTCCTCTTCGTTGTACTCCTTGGCGCGTTCCCTGGCAGCCTTCAAGAGCCCCTTCTGGCCCTCTGGCGGGTGCCAGAGGAAACCAACCGCCCATTTTTTCCCGTTTATCTCAACAGTCTGCATAGATTATGCTCCTGCTACATCATTTACGGTGATAGCGACGATGATTGCCTTACGCTTTTTAGTTCCGTCCTTCATGTATCCAAACAATCCGCGTCCGGACTCGTTTTCATCCCTGGCCTGTTCAAATCCGGCAAGAACCAGAGTGCTGCCAAGCTTCATGCCTACGCGCTGCATAAATGCGCGGGTTGAAACTTCCGGGGTCTGGATCATCTGATCGCCACTCTCTACAGTCTTTAAGTTATCCAAAGAAGAGAGGGAAATGCTGTACTGCAAAGCTACCCTGTTGTTCTCAAGAATATGCGGTACCGCAAGCATGGAAAATCCGGTAGATACCTCACCGGCCTCAAGCGCGGTTTCGGTACCCACATCGGATGTGCTGGTCACAGATACCGATTTGAGATAGCCGATTCGTGAAATATTCTGGATTGGCAACGGCTGATTGTTAAGCGTAATACCGCTACCGCTGGTAACGAGATTAACCTTGCCGTGACGCTTTAGAGCCTGCAGAAGCATGCTTGTTTCTTCCCACTGAGAACCCCAGCCGGGGTGCGCTTCACTTGTGGTATCCAGAATAGTTGCTGCAAGACTGCCGGAGCCGGGGTCCATGCTTAGAGGCCGTGCGCTGGACACAACCGCTCGGAAGGAATTTTCGAGGTCCTGAAATACCGGATCCAGGTTTGCCCCGGCGTTTAGAGTGTCCTCGCTCTCGAACGAGTAGACCTTGACAGCAATAGATACCTGCTTGGCAAGCTTGTTATTGATCTGCTCAATATAATCATTGACCTGCGTCAGTATCGAAGGCGTATCGGTAACAGATATGGTTCCTGCTGTAGGATTACCAACGGCAGAGCCCTGGTTAGAGAGCATGGAGCGCACGTTGCCGACAATCTCTTCCCATACGGTAAAATTCTGTTCAACCTTGGTTGATTGTCCACTGCTTTGCGTTGTGGCACCCGTGATTTCTGCGCCGCCTCCACCTTTACCGTCTTCTTCGGTCTTGTTGGAGATTGTATCGTTGACTTTCACATTGCCTGGAAGAGCAGCCAGGGTGAAGGTCTTGGTTTTAACCCGGAACATTTCTATTACGCCGGCATCAAACTGCCAGTTAATCCCGTAGTGCGCCGCAATGATGTCGAGCAGCCGTGAAAGTCGCCCTTCAAAGTTAAGGGCAAGCTTCATCTTGTTTTCCTGTGAAGGCGATGGAGTTCCCTGCATCGCGGGATCAGCCATGGCTGTGTCTTCGTGGTCCTTTTCCTGTTGCTCAATATATTCGTACAGCCGTGGCGCTACCTGAAAAGGTATTCCGGTGACTTCCGTTAAGCGCTGGGCTATTTGAGACAGAAACATCGGAGGTTCAATTACAACAATCTCCTGATTGAAGTGATCCGGAATTTGACTGCCCTTCATAAAGGGGAGAACGTCGCCGGAGATATACAGTCCACTCGACTCAATTACTGCATCCCGGTGAGAAAAGTCCTCAAGGCGGCGTTCTTGAAGCTCGCCCATTCGTTCTTCTGCAGAATTAAGTCCTTCCTCGCCGGGAGAATGTTTCAGGTCGTTAAATCCGATACATCCGCTAACAAGTACACAGGCGAGAAGCCCTACAATAAGTGTTTTGGCTTTACTCAACATAATCTCTATTACTCCCCCTTAACGAGAACTACGCGGTTGCCCCGATAAATATATGCGCGAAGCGGAGCACCGTTGTTGCGCATCGACTGAATTACCTGGGTAACTGCTGCAGTGAAGTTATCCTGAATTTTAGCCTTGGCTTGAAGCTGGTAGTCTGTGGGCGCTGTCCACACCAACTGCCACTGCGCTTCGTCAGCCCACTTGGTCAGCTGCGTTTTAAGGCTCCCCGGCTCAACTTCCCATGTCGGACCCAACTCTTTTGCGGTAAGAGCTTTTTCCTGTTCTTCCTTGTTTGCCTGTTCCTCGGCGACACGTTCTGCCTCCTGTTTAGCAATAAGCTCCTTTTGCATCTGCTTTACGTTGGTTGCTTTCTGTGGATCTGCCTGACCAACAATGACCTGGTTGTTTTTCCAATCCACCAGAAAGCGCAGATCGTTGTCCTCGCCAATCTTTTCAAGAGAATCAATCCATGTACCATCGGCTTGCCAGGACGCTTCCTTGTCACTCAGGTCTACGCCTTCGGCAAGGTTGTATTGCCATTCATCAGGCAGAATCATATCGATAGAGTCTTCCATCGGCAGTTCGTCACCGAATCCTTTTACTGGTGAGGGGATACCCTCGCCTACCTGGGTGACTACGTTTGTGCTGCCGCTCAAATCAAAGGAGGGCTTAGGTGCAGGAGGCGCCGCTTCCTGGTTAGAGAAAAATGCAAAAGCCGGTGTAGCCACAAGCACCCCTGCCATTGCACAAACTGTAAGAAATCTCTTTTTTGACATTTTGCTCTCCATCATCTTCTGTGTTGGGTTTTTATTACTGTAAACCAAAAATTATAACTGTGTGAATGGACTTTTTTATTTTTTTTACCACCTGCATCTGCGATATAAAGTCGTGCGATCATGGCGCGGATGATAAGACCTGGCCAGAAAACGCATGAAAGAGCGCCACATAACCATCGGGGTCCATCCGTACCGCCCCATAACCCAGAAAATAACCACACCTATTATCGCTATGTAGAAAGTGATCTTGGATACGTGCAGAAAAAAAACAAACAGCGGAAACAGTATTCTCGAATCCACAAAAAAGAATCTCGGGGTAAGCCCCGTATCTCGCCACATATAGGTTATCCTTCCTTGCTCATTTCCTGTTCGTGCCTGATTGCATCGTAATCATCAGACTCTATAAGTCCTGCGTCATATTTATCCTTGGCATCCATAAGAATGGTACGTCCTTTGGTTTCCACCATTTGCTGAATAGCCGGTATCAAATCTGTTACCGGAACACTGAACAGCTCTTTGCGTATCGCGGCATCGAAAATCAGGTATTCCTTTAACGCAATGCGTCCCCCGCCAATCTTGGGTAAGAGCCTTTGCTGAATAATGAGGCGAAGCGACGCCAGCAGGGTTGAGGCGATCTGGTTTTGCATGTCTGCCGGGAATACATTTATGATGCGCGTAGGGGTTTCGGCTACGCCTCGGGTATGAACAGTGGAGTATGCAGCAACACCGATTTCTGCCATTTCAATCATGCCGCGCAAGGTTTCAACGTCGCGTGATTCACCGATAAGCACAACATCTGCCGCCCTTCGCGCACTGTTTGGAGCGGCGCGGTTAAAATGGGTCAGATGTTCCGGGATGCTTGCCTGAGCCAGGGGGCCACAGGGGTTTGGTATCCCCATAAGGTCAAACTCGACCGGCGCCTCATAGGTTAGTATGTTGCGCGGCTGGGTTTCACGGATATGCCGAAGGATTGATGCAAGCAATGTTGATTTACCTGTACCCATAACCCCTGTTACCAGCACTAGACCATTGTTCGGAGTGGCTGCTTTCAATATCTCCGGCTCAAGCCCCAGGTCTTCTATCTTGGGAGGCAGTGAGGGAATACTACGCATTACAATAGATGCGCCTGCCCCGGTTCCGTCTTTACACCCGGACGCATTTACACGAAAACGCTTGCGCGTAACACGATCCACGCGGATCTCGTGAGCAAAATCCAGTTCATCACCACCTTTGAGGCGTGCGGCACCATCGGGGGAGCGAAACAACTGCTCGGCAAGGAAGAATATTTCGTCAGCCATTACCGGACGCTTTGTTACCGCAATCCATTTGCCGTGCAAACGAATCCACATGGGTTGCCGAGGCAGGATGTGAATGTCGCTCATTCCCACGTCTTCGGCCCACACAAGAAGCTTGTTCAGGTCTTCAATGGTCCAGCTTCTTACTTCCGGGTAGCTAATATCGGTTTCCATTCTTCAATTTCCCTGAATTTTGTTGGCGCCGTTATACGAAATATTTTCTGGTCAACGTCAAGGATCCTGTCGCCCACCTGAACACCCAGCTCGCCTTCTGCAAGAACCGGAACACTTACCATGTTTTGGGCGGCAAGGATGTTAAAGCGAAGCATGCCTTTGAAGTCACGCACCAGGCGGTTAAGGTTGGCGCTATAGACACGGTTAGCCTGTTCAATACCCAGGTGCCAGCCCTGCTCAATACCCTCTTTCCAGATCTTGCGTTCAGCTGGGTTGTCAGGAAGCAATGACGGGTTCACGTCTTCAATAGCGTCAAAGCTGTGCAACAAATAATCGCGCCAGTTCGGGGGCGCGGCGGTAATACGTGCGGGACTTATGATGCGATAGGCAACTTCGGTTGAGCGAGCAACAGTATCCGATTCAACCTTAAAGCTCTGCTCTGCCTTGCCTATAACCGGGGGAACAACCTTGTCGTTATTCAAGAGCAATGAATTGAAATTAAACATCTTGTCCATCTTCGATTCATTTTCGTTAAGCAACGAAACTATATTGCCATACCGATACCTGACCGCCTCCTGAATAGCCAAAGTCTGAGCCGCTTCCTTGATAGCCCTGGGGCGCAGCTCGTCAAAAACGCCAGACTCATACTCGGCTGACGCTTCTTTCTTCTGTAGTTGCAGCGCTCGCTCAGGTAAAGGATCTGCACATGCAGTGCCGGCGTACAGACATACAGCAGCGGCCAAGGTAAGCGCGGCTTTGTTATGTCTTAAACCTTTTCGCATTACATAATCCTTTCGCCGGAACCCAGATAAATGATTTGCAACTCTTTTTGCTCCTGGTTAAGCACTACCCCGGCCTTATCTCCTGCTTGCCACCCCATATCTTCAAGGATCTCAAAAGCAGGCTTGTCGGTTGCCCTTAGATTGACAAGCACCGGTTGCGACGGAGCAGAGCCAATTACTCTGAAGTTGTAACCAACCTTTCGAGCAACCACCTCGACTGCAGGCTCAAGGGGACCTGACCAGCTAAGAGTAATCGGCTCGGAGATCCTGGAGTTTGCCGGAGGCGTTTTGTATGCCTTGACCTGCTCATGTACTCCGGACTCTTCCTGGCGGATTCGCGACAAAAGATTCAGGTCCTTGTGAATACTGTCGGCAGCCCGTGAAAGCTCGACTATCGCCGGATCTGTTTCGGGAGGTCCCGGAACAGCCTGGGGTGGTTTCGCGCAACCGCTCATGGCTGCCAGTACAGTTGAAGTCGCCATGACTCTCCATAGCGCCTTTTTCGTTTTACTCTGCATCCCTGTTACTCCTTTAGTGTCATGCCTCTTTTTTTGTGGTTTACATTGATAGATACCAAAAACACGTAATCAGTAAAAGTCGCGCCCAGCTCATGCGGGGCAATAATGCTCATACAGTCCTTATACTACCTGCGCACCCGTTGCTTGATAATAGTTTTTTTTATTTTTTTTGAAAAAAGCTCCAGAAAACCAAAAGGCGTCCCACTTCCGGGTCTGGGACGTTCTGGGACGTGAGTACTTTTGTGTCATTTGCACAAATTACACTTTGCGCTATTGTGTCATTAGCAATTTACCGAAAAGACCAAAAACATCCTATCCGTATGCCGGCTTTCCCGGAAAACGCAATAAAAACGCCACCATATAGCCATGTCTCCCCACCTGTGTCATTCGCAAATTATCCACTTTGCGCTTTTGTGCGTTTGTGTGTTTAGCACAAAATACATTTTGTGTTTTTGTGTCATTCGCAAAAATCTTATTCGCACCCCTCTCTTTTTTTTATTCGCCAGGGAGAATATGGGGACTCCGACCGTCAAGATATGAACCGGATTGGCTGGCGAGGAAAAGAGAAACGTCTAAGTGCGCATGGTGGTTATACGACAATCAAATAAAGTGTTTGCTCTACGGTTTTTGTCCGCTAAACCTTTATCTGTTTCCGTACCACATATACCCTTTCGCTCCTCTCGCCTCTACCGTTTACCAAGCCCTTGCATAGACGGTCTGCCAAACCATAAGAGTTAAGGCTGGCCGGAATTGATATGTGCTTAACGGGAGGCTTTGCACGCACCTCACTTAATTTGTGGCAATCCTTACTTAACTTATCGGGAAAGCGTTGAGACGCAGGGTACGCGAAATGACGTAGTTCGGGTGTGCCTGGAGTGCCTTTTTTTCAGGCAATCCGCTGGAAGGTATATGTTGCGTGGGGTTAGTTCGGAGTGTCTGTGGGTTATCCACAGAATTGTTCGTAATTCGGATAGATTCTCAGGCGGGTCAAACGCCCCCTGCCCCGGCTCTCGGATAGCTTTTGCCAGGCAAGGGGGCGCTTGTTGCTGCTCAGTAGTTCTCGTGCATCCATTCGCGCCATTCAGCGGGAGTCATTGTGGTGCCCTTGTCTATCATTTCGACGGTCATGGCTTCTTCGACCCCCATAGCAGCGCGGCTTGCACGCCAGAACTCTCTTTCCTTGTCTGCCGATGGGGCCTGTGTGCCGGTCAATACGCCCATGCCCCACACGACAACGCCCACCATAAAGGCAAAGGTTGCGAAGAACCCGACAACCCCCTTGATGGCCGACAGTACGCTGGTTGCGCCTGCCCTGCTTACTCTTTGGTTCCCGAGTCCTATTTTGGTTTTCTTACATGGATAACTAACATAGGTTGACATAGTGATTTCCTCCATTTCGTGTATTGTCTCTGTGTAACGCCCATGGTTATTTTACCAAACAGCCAAACTAATTCAACAAATAATTTTGATTTTTGTCTGTTTTTTCTGTTGTTATGTCGAAATAATTTTGATATTCATTGCATCGGATTAACTTAATAACCTGACAAGTGGAGATACAGATGTCCCTATCGGAGTTACAAAAGAAAGAGAGAGAGGTCAGCGTTGCGGCCCTCGAACGAGCAATCAGTATTGCAGGTTCCGGAGCAAACCTCGCCAGGGCCATAAACGACTATATGGAAGAGCATCGAGGTGAAAGTAGAGCTATAAACTCTGCGCTTGTATCAGCATGGAAAAAGGCGCAGGTCCCTTCGCGATACGCCATTGCGATTGAGAAGGCAACCGGAGTGTCCCGATGTCTTCTTAACCCGGAACACTATCCTGAAGCTGATTATGCCTACACTATCAAGAACCAGGCAGCGGCATTGAAACACCTATATGAAGTGCTGTTAGGCGAAGATTTTGTTGAATTTGTCGCCAATCAGAAGCCCCACCAGATTGACCACATGGAGGGGGCGTGATCCCCTATATTCCAACTCGTTTTACCGTTCAGATACCTTTGGTTTTACCGTATCGAAACGGTTTATCTAACCGTTCACATAACCGTTCGGGCTACGGTTTCGATACCCAAGAATAGGCGTTTAACACACGAAAGAAGAGGTGCCACATGCGACGTTACGGAACACTATTTACACGATTCTGGGAAGACGAGTACGTATCACAGTTATCCGACAGGGCTAAGTTGCTGTTTATCTTCCTTTTAGAGGGGATTCACACCAATTCGGCAGGTTGCTTTCGGATGCCCCAAAAATACCTTTCCGCAGATCTGGGATGGTCCGTGGAGGACGTAGAAACCTATCTGGATGAGCTTATAAATGCCAAACCGGAAGACCCTATGGTGCTGTACTGCACCAAAACAAGCTGGGTGCTTATCCCCAAGTTTATCAAATACAATCCGATCCCCAATCCGAACGTAGGTAAAAGCTTAACATCGCCACTTTCTAATGTCCCGGATGCCTTCAGCTATTTCCCGGAACTCGCAAAATGTCTTGCGCCGAGCAAAGAGCGTTTAGAATCAGGTATTTACAATAAAATACTTGCTAAAGCGGCAAAGGGTTCCACGAACGGTTCATCGAACGGTTCCGCAAACGGTAGCGGTAACATAGAGATAGAGATGGAGATGGAGATAGAAGAAGAACCTACGTCGTCTTTGCCAGACGACCCGCCCCCTTCCGATGATGAAATCCCCTCAGATGAAAAATCCGATCAGGCAGAAGCAAAGCAACAGCCTGAAGACGAAAAGCAAGAAGGTAGCCCTGAACAAAAAAGCCTCACTCTGACTGAGAGTGGTTTGGTTTTGGATGCTGGGGGCGAAGTGCGCTGTCCACACGACAAAATCATCCAGCTGTACCACCACTACCTGCCGACCTGCCCGAAGGTGCGCGTTTGGAACGAGCCCAATCGCAAGGCGCTCAAAGCCAGGTGGCGCGAAGACAAGGAGCGTCAATCACTGCAGTGGTGGAAAGAGTTTTTTGAATACGTTGCTCAAAGCGATTTCCTCACCGGGAAAGCTAAGGAGTGGACCTGCACCCTCGGCTGGCTTGTCAAACCCACGAATTTCGGCAAGGTTCTGAACGGTCAATACGAGAACCGGGGCAACGCAAATCTTGCGCAGGGGGCGACCACTGGCGGCAGGCCTGACCATGTAACCCTTGTCCACCAGTGGGCCAAGGAAGACCCGGGTAGCTGGTTGCGCCACGAGATTGCCACAGGGATGTCGCTACTCCTTGCCGACAATCGTGCCCCGTATGGGTTCAACGCGATAAACACCGCCATGCTGATCGAGCGAAAGCTATTGTCAACCAAGCAGGCACAAACCGAAGAGGTGGATGCCCCGCGTATTCGCATGGGTTTCATGAAAAGCTTAGAGCTTAAGGGGTGGCCTTCGGTACAGGACTTGCTTTCCCTACTTCCGGCACGCAAGGGGCAGGTGTCCATCAGGCACGAAGTGTCCAGCGAAGACAAACAAAAGGCCGCGAATGGATTGGCGCAGATGTATGCGGCGGCAGGTATCCGTGCGTCCTGATAGATTCAATAATGAAGAGATGTTGAATTATTGCTTTTGGAAAAAAAAGGTAAAAAACAAAAAAAATCTATTATCAAGCTTGTAATACGCAGGTAATATGGAGCCAGTGCAATGGATAACAAGGAGATTGATATGACGGATGCAGCACACCCCCAACAACTCGTAAACGCCGAAAAGCTAATCGGCTCCGAGCGCGACCTTACGCTTGACTGGCTGGAAAGTGTCGATAGGCACGGCCTGGAAATGACCCTTGAGAGCCTGGGGGAATTGTTGGATAGCGCCCCTGATGCGGCACGCATGACACCTGAGTATCATTATCTGCGTGGGTACCACGATCACAAATTCTTGACCGAGGAAATAGTATGACAAAGTTTGCGCTTTCGCGTAACGCGGTTGCCATTGTTCTGGGTGTCGGGATTATATCGCTAGGCGGCATGGCTTACGCCGCCCCCGACAACACCGGACAGAAACAGACAATCACCCTGCCCCCATCCCCTGACGATCCGCAAATGCAAGATTTGGCGCAACGCCAATTCGAGCTGTCCACCGAGCAGGTGTTACCGCTTACCCCGGAGCAGATTCGGGCATTCAAGGCCAAAGTCGGGGACACCACTCAGGCTATGCGCCCCCTTGAGCCACCAAAGATGGTAACGCGCTCGGCAAAACTCAAGCTGGAGCCGGGGGTAACACCCCCTGCTCTGCAGGTTGCCCCTGGGTATGTATCCACGGTGCTCTTTTATGATTCTTCAGGAGCGCCCTGGCCGATTACCAGTATCACCGTGGGCAACGCAAACAAGTTCTCCGTGCAGCACAACGAAAACTTAAAGCCTGGCAATATGATTACCGTATCTCCGCTATCACGTCACAGTCACACCAACCTTGCCGTGACGTTGCAAAACCAGAGCTTGCCCGTTGTTTTGTCTGTCAAGACAGATGATGCTGAACGCGGGGCAATTCACGACAGCCTGGTATCATTTTCGGCCACCATGCGCGGACCGCTGGCGGAAAAGCCAACTATCGGGGGCGTCGCAGCAACATCTGTGGTTGACGAAACCATGCTTGGGTTTGTCGATGGAGTACCCCCGGCAAGCGCAAAATTCATGAATTGCATCCCGCGAACAGATGGGGTGAGCGTCTGGAAATACGATGGCCAGATATATGTACGCTCCCGCCACGCTGCCATTTGGCCGGCATGGAACATGGTTGCCAACGGTACCGGCGATGTACGGGTATACAAAATGCCTGTGGTGCCCTCAATCATGCTGTCCGTCAATGGCGCCACACAAACACTCAGCCTAGAAGAGGTAGGTCAGTAATATGGCAAAAAGACAAAGACCTTCAAAACCCTGGTTTATGGTGAGCGGTATTGCCGCAACACTTGCGATTCTTATTGTCGTGGCGAGTTGGGTTTTTATGCAAAAAAACCAAACAGGAGCCCGCGTAGATACTGCCGGCTCAAAACCTACTGCCGTGCAAGGTGGTATGGGCGGCAAGGGCTCCCCGGAGTACAACAGTAAGTTGACGCAAAAAAAAGATGAGGAAGCCGAAGAAGCTGCAAGGTCCGGAAAATCCTATGTACCTCCGGTAATCAATAAGAGCGAAGACGATCTCGATATCTTGCTTGGCGTTGAAGATGATGCCAACCAGGAAGAGAGCGATGCACAGAAAATGGTTGAGATAAACCCGCCAAAGGTACGTCCTGAGCGTCGCTGGACTCCGCCCCTTGAGCCTGCCCCTGAACCTGAGCGGATTCCGCAAAGCATGCAACCGCAAACTCAGCAACCGATAAACAATGAGCCCTCCCCCGCTCAGACCTATGCGAACGAGCGTGCGGAAGCCTTGCGTGAAGCCATGCTTAACACCATGTCACAGGTAAACCAAAGCATGGCACTTGCGCCGGCACAAACTACGGTCTATACCGCAGGCGCTTCTTGGCCAACCAAAGAGGAGCCGAGCGAGGAAGAACTGGCTGCTCAAAACGCACAGGATGAACAAAGCATAGAACTGTATCCGGGCGACGTATTGTATGCGGTAGTCGATCAATTCCTGAACTCCGATGCTCCGGTACCAGCGTTTCGTTCCACGGTTGTGTCCGGCAAATACAAGGGGGCGATCATCCTCGGACGCTTTGAGCGCGTCGGAGAAAGCCTTGCGTTATCCTTTGAACGTATGCGCACGCCAGATAATAAGATTTACGAAATACAAGGATACGGCGTAGACCCGGAAAGCACCGATGGCCGCCTGGCAAGTGATGTGGATCGCCATACGGTATCTCGGTGGAGCGCAGTTGTCGCCGCAAGCCTGCTTAAAGGCTGGGGGGACGCAGTCAAGGATATGGACACCAAAACCTATACGACCGGCGAAACCGTAGTCCAATCCAGGCCGGACTACAGCTTCGGCGAACAAGCGCTGATCGCATCCGGTGAAACCGGAAACATACTGGCTGACAAGGCAATCAACTATTTTGACCGTCCGCCAACCGTTAAATTAAGACAGGGATTTCCTGTAGGCATAGTCATCCTGGATGTAAGTAATTAACCAAAAGCGAGGAAAGTATGTCAGACAAATACAACGAAGATGAAGAGTTTGAGTCCATCGATGAGGGGCTGGATGTAACCGATGTCGAGGATGTGGAGCCGGCAGAAGAAATTGAGGGCGATGGTTTTGACGATCTCGAAGACATTGACGAGTTCAACAGCGACGAAGACGATGAAGAACAAATCGCAGACGATGAACCTGAAGAACAGGAGTCCGAAGTGGAACAAGAACAACAAGCCCAGGCAAAGGGCGGCATGAGTACAATGGTTAAAGTCCTTATGTGGACCGGTATTGCACTGGTGACAGGCTTTGTCGGGATTGTCGGCTTCACTATGTTTATGGGTGGGGGCGGTGCGCCTCAGCAAACCCAGATGTCCAGACCTGAGCCTTTGAGTTCGCAGGATCTCAACATCCAGAATGCTCAGAGCAATCAGGTTCAGCAAAACAATCAAATTCAGCGGCAAGCTCAAGTTCAGCCGCAAAACACTCAGGCAGGCCAGCAGAACCAGTTGCAGGTGCAACAGCAACAATATCAGCAGCCCCAGAACAATCAGGCAAACCAGCAGATTCCGCAGCTCGGGCAGACTCGCATGATTACCGTAGTTGATCCTTTGACCGGCGAAAAAATCCAGATTGAGCGTCCCGTGCCCCAGCAGGAACTGATTGCACAACAACAGGCCCAGGCGCAACTTCAGGGAGTCGAGGACAATGCTTCCCTGGGGGCGCAGCAACAGTCAATAGCTCTGGAGCAACAAACTGCGAGTAACGATGAGAACCTAAGCGAAGTGGCCCGTCTGCAGAAACAGTTTGAGCAGGCCATGAAAATTATGCAGCGCAACTCTGAGCGTATCGATAAGCTTATTGCTTCCGGTACCGGAAAACTCGAGAAGCTTGAGCAGGACAAGACCCAGAACGAGGAGCTGCAGGTGGAAACCGAGCACATGAAAAAGACCATCGCTGAGCAGGAAATGAT
>Ga0265295_1001383_pt1 | contig 42760 bp, 41 predicted proteins | sample Munlansysbiofilm_FD_192503 | JGI IMG/M metagenome (GOLD analysis project Ga0265295, IMG submission 192503) | Leachate microbial communities from a municipal landfill in Southern Ontario, Canada - Methane capture system biofilm | ecosystem: Engineered > Solid waste > Landfill > Unclassified ... | reverse complement strand
AAAACTTTCTAATGAATGGAAACTTTACAATTTAGAAGATAATATTGATGAAGTCGGTTTAAGTGGATTAGTAGATAAAATGGATTCCATGCTTAAAGGAGAACATAAAGGTAGAACTATTGTAAAACTTTAATAAATGTTAACATTTAAAGGGGACCTTTCTAGGTCCCCTAACTTGTAGATTATAATCCATGCTCTTTTTAACTTCTTCATAGTTATAGATTTCCTCATCTTTGAGCTCTTCTCAAACTTTATCTAACACTCCTAAATCCTGTTTATTTTCCCCATCACAAATCTATAGTAATCCATTACAGATGTTTCATAAAAACCGCATGATTTGTATAAATTAAGCGCATTTGAATTTTTAGATTCTACCTGTAGCATTATTTTTTCAGCTCCTTGGTCTTTAAGTATCTTGATCCCTAAAAGTAAAATAGTCCTTCCATAGCCTTTACTACGATATTCCGGTAATACCCCCAAACCAAAGATTCCACCGACTCCTTTATAAATTTGAAGATGAACTTTACCTATAACGCGATTGTCACTTATTGCCAAATAAGCGATAACTCCCCTTTTTTCTTCTTCCTCAGGACTTACCGCAAAATCCAAATCTATAGAATCATCATTACTATCTTCATGAGTTTCCTCACTAAAATAAATATTATTTTGTCTATTTATCTCATCAAAATCACTGTTTGTAGCTTTTCTCAAATCTATTTCTGTTGAGATTTTGTTACTAGCTACCAATTCATAATCTAAATACATTTCATACTCTGTATGATCATATTCGGCACTAGTATTTTTAATAAAACTTTGTCCAGATATCGACTTTCTATCTGACAGCAATAGCATATCTGATGAATTTCTTCTTTTCAATTCAGAAACGACTAATTTATACAGAGTTGAGAAAATTCCCTGCCTCCTATAGTCAGGATGAACCATTCCGTTTACTTCAGCCGCTGCACTCATTCCTCCAAAACTACCTATGCCAATATATCCAATAAGTTCATCCCCAATAAAATACATAAACTCATTTACACTATTTATCTGTTTAGTCTCTTTTGCTAAAGCTAGTTTATATTCTAGTTCAAGCTTTAACTCAATATTGTCCGTTTTTTTACATATGTTTTGGAGCCGATTAATAATAGTATGGTCTTCTTTATTAATGTGTTCTTTAAGCTTAATATAAGGATCTTTTATACTTCCCAACACTTATAACTCCTCCAGTTATTTACCTTTAATCTTTTAATATATAGTCTGTCATTTTAGTTTCTTCCCATCTTATACCCTTTGGAGAAACATTTGAATAAAGAGTTATTTTATCATCTTTATCAATAACAACCTTCAAATCAAAATTTGATTCTTTTGGTTGCAAATATTCATCATACATCTGCTGATAGTTTTTATTTCCACTCTCTTTTGCTTCTTTAATATATCCTACCGTATCTGGATCTTTATCATAATTTTTATCTATTATCTTATAGAAAAATGTTGCCTCAATATTACCATCTACGAATTTTTCTTCATAGTTTAAAATTTGAAAATCCAATAACTCATAATATGGAGAAAAAGCAGCTATTGATTCTTGTTTCATATATTCGTTTATCCTACAATAATTAGCCATTGCTCTTTCAATTAGTTGAACTCTTTCTGTAGAAGTCTGCGTAGGATAGGATTCTGATACATAAACTACATCAACTGTTATGCAATCACCTACGCTAAAATCCTTAAATTCAATATCAATAGGCTTCTCATCCACAAGCTCAGTATAATATGCATTTTCTGTTCTAACATAACTTTTATCACCCAATATACTATTATCGTCTAAGCCTCGCACTAAAAACGCTTTTTCATCCTCATAGATTTCTAAAATTTCAGCATTAACTCCCATATGTATAACTTCTTGTTCTTCTCTACAAGAAACAAGAATTGATAAAGATAAGATGATAAGGACCAATAACAGATTCCATTTTCTCACAACAGCTACCTCCTCTATATTTTCGTTTATAATTTTTCTGTATGTATCTTAAGTTTGTTTATATCTTAAGTATATCTAATTAAGCAAAATAAAGGGTAACACAATAATTACAATTAGATTACTCTTTTGATTTTAATCGATTGTATTGACAATTTCAATTATAAAATATATACTATGTTCACAGTGTATATAGTGATTGTGAATATAGTGTTTGGAGGTCTCATTATGATAGAAAGAAAAGCTAATTGTCTTAACATCAAAAATGGAAAAATGGATAGATTTTTAGAGGTATGCCTATTAGTTCTTTTGTACGATAAGCTTGGATATGGTTATGGTCTTATTGAGGACCTCGAGCCTTTTGGATTTTCAAGTGAAGAACTAAATGTAAGTACTCTTTATAGAACACTAAGGAAGATGGAGAATGAAGATTTAGTTACATCCCTATGGGAAGAAAGCGGTTTAGGTCCAAAGAGAAGAATATATAAAATTACAGAATCAGGAAAGACTGAATTAGATAATTGGATAACAATACTAAAACGAAGAAAAAATAGGATTAAAAATCTAATAGATAAATACGAAGATAAAACAACAAGTCTGGATTAAATATTATGCTACATATTTTGCATTAAAGGAGAAATTTAGAATGGTAACTATTATAACGATATATGGATTACTAGGAATATTCCTTATAATCTCTTTACTAAAGAGTAAAAAAAATACACTAAAAGCTTTTAAAATAGGTGGCAGAGCTTTGGTTAAGTCAGCACCAAGTTTATTGGCAGTTCTTGGTATTGTTGGATTAACTTTAGGAATCCTAACACCCGAGACAATATCAAAACTTGTAGGTGCCGAAGCAGGATTTACTGCTACTATTTTTGCAGCTGTGCTTGGTGCAATAACTTTAATCCCATCATTAATAGCTTTTCCACTTGCGGGCTCGTTACTAAGATCAGGTGCCACTATTATGACTATATCAGCGTTTATCACCACTCTTGTTATGGTTGGATTGGTAACTGCACCATTAGAAATAAAAGAGCTCGGCAAAAAATTTACACTACTTCGTAATGGATTAGGTTTTATTTCTGCTCTTATAATAGCCGGAATTATGGGGGTCTTATTATAATGAAAAAATTAAAGAAATTTGTACTTCCACTTATTATACTACTTATCTATATTGCCTTAGCAATATGGATGCCATCAATTGCCAAAAGTTCAACTAAAGTAACATTGGATTACTTTAAAGAAATGGCCATTATTTTGCCACCTGTTTTTATTTTAATGGGACTTATAGAAGCTTGGATTCCTAAAAATAAAATTGAGAAGTGGCTTGGAAAAGATTCAGGAATAAAAGGAGCTATAATTTCCATAGCACTTGGCACATTGCCCACAGGTCCTCTATATGTTGCATTCCCAATGACCGCGTCGCTTCTACGTAGCGGAGCTAGTGTAAATAACATGGTACTCTTTTTAGGTTCTTGGGCTGCTCTAAAAATTCCACAACTTATGATTGAAATTAAATTTTTAGGACTAGCATTTACATTGCTTAGATTTACACTAACACTTTTGGCACTTATTTTAATCGGATTTTTAATGGACTTTGTACTTAAAAAAAGTCCCGACAAAACATGGCAGAGTAGCACTAATAAAAACTAATTAGCTTATACTGATAGGAGTGTTAAAATATGAAAGATAATTTTGGTCGAAAATTATACTCTTTAAGAGAGTACTATAAAATAATGTATCTTGCCTTTTTTTCAATGCCAGATTTTAGCAGCATCAAGAAAAATAAATTTTTAAATGATCATTTTATTGAACGAATTATGCTTGCTGTAACAGAGGTAAATGGCTGTGCAGTATGTTCATATGCACACACAAAAATGGCACTTGAAGCTGGTATGACAAATGAGGAAATACAAAATATGTTAGCAGGAGTAAGTGATAATGTCCCCGAGGAAGAAATGTCCGCAGTTATGTTCGCCCAGCATTATGCTGATTCTAGAGGATATCCTTCTAACGAATCCTGGGAGAGAATTGTAGAAATCTATGGTCTTCCAAAATCAAAAGGCATCCTCGCATCAATAAGGATTATTATGTTTGGAAATGCATCTGGAATCCCTTTGAGTTCATTCTTTAATAGATTTAAAGGAAAAGCAGATGAAAGAAGCAGCCTTCTTTATGAGATAGGCATGATTATCGTTACAATAATATATATACCTATCGCTCTTATACACGCTTTTTTAGCAAAATTATTTCGAATACCTATAATTACATTTAAAACTGTATAAATAAAGCAGTAGATTTTATAAAATCTACTGCTTTTGTATTATAAATCATATCTAATCTCTTGGTTTTTAAGCAATTTTTTTCTATCTTCATAATCTGGTATGATACTTTTCACCAAATTCCAAAACTCTGGGGAATGGTTCATATGAATCATATGACTCATTTCATGAACTACTAGATAATCAAGAACTGGAGATGGTGCCATGATACACTTCCAATTTTTTATCTAATAATTAGCTCTATCTATAGTTAGTATCTAGAGATCTTTAAATAACACCTTCCTTTAACTATAAATTTGTTGTAAACTTTATTTATATATTAAAATAACTACCCAAAGTTAATATTTTTCTAAATACCAAAGATAAAAGCAAATCTATTTTAGGAGGGATTTTATGGGAATTGAAAATACACTTATTTCGATGAGAAGAGAGTTTCACAAAATTGCAGAAACTGGTTGGTTAGAATTTGAGACAACTACACGGATTATAGACTACCTTAAAGAAATGGATTATAAGGTCGAATATGGCAAAGCCATACATGGAACTAGAATGGGACTTCCAACTAAGGAAGAAATGGTAGAACATTCTAAAAATCTTAATCTGAAAAAAGACTATGATATTTCAGAAATCCTTGAAGGCTATACTGGAGCCATTGCCAAGCTAGAAACCGGAAAACCTGGGCCTACAATAGCAATGAGGTTTGATATTGACTCCAATGGAGTTGAGGAATCTAGTGATCCAACGCATATCCCTATGTTAAGGGGTTTTCGCTCTAAAAATCCTTCCTCAATGCATGCGTGCGGGCATGATGGTCATACTGCAATTGGTCTTGGTGTTGCAAAATGGATTATGAAAAACAAGGAAACCTTAAAGGGTAATTATATTCTAATATTTCAACCTGCTGAAGAGGGTGTAAGAGGTGCTCACAGTATAGTTGAGAAAAATTTTCTCAAGGGTGTTGATTATTTCCTATCTGGGCACATTGGTATGGGCGTTGAGGAAGGTGTTGTAGCTTTGGGAACAACTGGTTTTTTGGCTACTACAAAGTTTGATATATTTTTCAAAGGTATACCATCTCATGCTGGTGCGTCTCCTGAACTAGGAAGAAATGCTCTTTTAGCTGCATCTTCATGTGCTCTTAACCTTCATACCCTTACTCAGTTTTCTAGTGGCCTAAGTAGAATAAATGTAGGTACACTTGTAGCTGGGAGTGGAAGAAACGTAGTTCCAGCTAATGCAAAAATGCAGATTGAAACGCGAAGTGATAATGAAAAAACTAATGCATTGTTAGTAGAAAAAGTGAATATGGTAGTAGAAGGAAGTGCTAAGACTTTTGGAGTTGATTTTGAAATAAAGCCTGCTGGATCTGCCCCCGCCTATAACACTTATGATCAAGACTTTGTTTATTTTATAAAAGATTCTCTTGAATCTTCTGGGTTTAGAACCACACAAGGTTTAAGATTGGGTGGTTCAGAGGATGTTGCCTATATGCTTCAAGATGTTGAAAATACAGGTGGTAAAACTGCCTATATGATTTTTGGAACAAACCTCTCAGCACCTCATCACAACAATCTGTTTGATTTTGATGAAAATGTATTAAAACTTGCTTATGATGCTTATACAAAATTAATAGATGCTATAAACGAAAAGAAATCCTCATAAGAGGATTTCTTTACTTCTCAAGATAATCTATTGCTACTGTTGCAAGACTTTCAATTCCGTATTCAATTACTCTTTCATCGATAATTAGATTTGGATTATGAAGAATTGCATTATCTTTATTTATTTCTGATTTCATACCCAACCAATAATAAACAGACGGAACTCTTTTTGCAAATTCAGAGAAATCTTCTCCCCCTGATGCTGGTGTATCTGGTATCAAGATATTATCACTACCTAGTAGTTCTTTAAAAGTCTCAATCGCTTCTTTTGCAAGCACCTTGTCATTAATTGTCATATCATAACCTTTTACATAATTGACATCAGCCTCACAACCCATTGCTATAGCAATTCCATTTACAATAGCTTTAACTCTTTGCGGAATTAAGTCAGCTACAGCATCGTCAAATATTCTAACTGTACCTTCAAGCATAACTTTATCTGACAATACATTATATCTACTTCCCCCATTAATTGTTCCTATTGTAATAACTGCACTTTCCATAGGATCTACATTTCTACTTACTACAGATTGTAAGGCAGTTATTATCTGTGCAGCTGCAACAATTGCATCTGCTCCCTTTTGAGGTTGAGATGCATGAGCAGACTTTCCATTTATTGTTATATATAATCTATCCGATTTAGCCATCATTGTTCCAATTCTAAGTGCAATTTGCCCCAAAGGTATGTCCCAAACATGTAATGCCATAGCTGCATCCACCTTTGGATTTTCCAGGACTCCATCCTCAATCATATATCTAGCTCCACCAGTAGGATTGTTTTCCTCCGCAGGCTGAAATACAAATTTAATATTTCCTTTTATAGAATCTTTTAACTCTGAAAAAACTTTTGCAACCCCCAAGAGTATTGAAGTATGAACATCGTGACCACAAGCATGCATTATTCCTGGGTTTCTAGACTTAAATGGCAAATTATTGTTTTCACTAATTGGAAGAGCATCCATATCTGCCCTTAATAGTAGAGTCCTACCTTCTGATTTGCCTTCAAGAAGTCCTACTACACCAGTGTTTCCAACATTTTTTCAACTTTCAAGCCAAGCTTTTCAAGTTCTTTAGCAACTAGCTCGCTTGTTCTTTTTTCTTCCATCCCAAGTTCTGGATTCATATGAATATCTCTTCGTAATTCAACTATTTCATCAAAATATTTTTTTGTAAGCTCTTTTATTATAGTTTTCATTTATATAAATATCTCCCCTTTGGCTCTTATGTAATAACTTAATTACAAATCATATCTATCCAGTTTTGTGTATCTAACTAAACTTAAATTTTGTCTTACTATAATATTCCTTACCCTGATCTAAGACATTATTAGGCAAAAATTCTTGATTAAGAGCATCGGGATACCACTGAGTTTCTAAACAAACACCTTGATATTTAAATGTCTCTTCACCTTCTATTAGGGTATAGCCCCCTCCAAGATTATTACTACAGTATACAACTACAACAGGTTCTGTAGTAAATAGATTTAGTTTAATACCTGATTCTTTACAAAACAGTTCAACTTGGTTTGCACTTCCATCATTCAAAACAAAAGGATGATCATAGCCTTTCGTAACTTTCAATTCCTCGTGATTTAAATCCATATCCCTTTTTATAATTTTACTTTTTCTAAAATCAAAAGGGGATTCTTCAACCCTAGAAATCTCTATTGGAATATTATTTTTATCCAATCTAATATATTCATCCGCATCAATTTTTAGATAATGATCTAATATATCATTGCTTAAATCATTATTTAAATTAAAATAACTATGATTTGTTAAGGTTACTGGAGTATCTTTAGAGCTAAACCCACTATACTCTATTTTAAAAGAGTTGTCCTTGGATATAGTATATTTAACATAAACAGTAAATACACCAGGAAAACCACTATCTAAATCTTGGCTTATATATTTTAAAGTTACACTAGCAAATTCCTCAGATACAACGCTATCCTCAAGCTCCCAAACTTTAAAAGTAAAACCTTCCTTCCCACCATGTAGACAAGTTTTTCCTTCATTTTGATCTAATTTAAAGCTTTTTTCACCAATATGAAACTCCCCATTAGAAATTCTACCTGCAACTCTACCGACTAGAGCGCCAAAATAGAACCTAGAATTTATATAATCCTCAACATTATTAAATCCCAAGACTCTATTTTTACCCTTAAATTTAACTTCTTTTATTATGGCTCCTAATGTTAATATCTTCAAACTTAAATAATTTCCATTATCCAGAGTGTATTCTTTTATTTCTTGATTGTTATATATACCAAATGACACTTCTTCTATATTCATATCACTCCACCTGTCTTGTATATTTAAGTTATTACAATCTAATGATTAATATTCCCCCAATTATATTTATGGTCTTTCCCACATATTGCTACCGCAGCAGCTCCCAAAAGGCCTCCATTATAGCCAAATAATGATGGTTGAATCTCCAAATCCTTATTTGCCGATGAATATATATAATCTTCTACTGTTTCCTTTAAGGATTGTTCAAATAGTGAGAAAGACAACGATACTCCTCCTCCTATAATTACTTTTTGTGGATTAAGCACATTACAAATTGTACCAATCACTTTTCCAACATACTCTCCAACCAATTCAAAAGTTTTAATAGCAATCATATCACCCTCATGAGCAAGTTCTGAGATATACTTTGCATCTATTGTTATTTCTTTGGAGCTAGTATCTCCGCCTAGTTCAATATAGTTTCTCACTATGGCTGGCCCTGCTGCATACACCTCTAAACAACCTTTATTCCCACATTTGCATTGAAATCCATTTTCAACCACAACACAATGACCAATTTCTCCAGCATTACCATACCCACCATAATACAATGAATCATTTACAAACACAGCACCACCTATACCATTTGAAATAGTCATATAGAGGAAATCTTTATTCTCTTTGCAAGCTCCAAATATTTTTTCAGCTAAGGCACATGCCTGAGCATCATTATCTATATAAACTGGTAATCGAAATTCACTTTGTAAAATATCTCTTATATTTATACCTTTTATCCCTGAAAAACTCGCTTCTACCCAAATCCCTCTTCTTGGATCAGCCAGTCCTGGTATGGTCACTCCTATTGCTTTAAGCGGAATGTCTTTATATTCCTCTATTAACTCTCTTGAAGACTTAATAATACTTTGGATAACTGTTTCGGTAGTTAATTCTTCCCATTTATATCGTCTTGATTCAATTATATTTCCTTTTTCATCTACAATACCAACCATATATTTCGAGCCACCAATATCTATTGCTAAAACATGATTATTCATCTTACTTCTCATCTTCTTTTCCCTTAAGGGCTGAATCAAAACTAATCTGAGACGGTGCAAAATTTATTTTTTTTGTAAACTCATATGCTTCAGTGATTCCAAAGATTCGTTCCATCCCACTGTCTTCCCACTCTACCGAAAGAGGACCCATATATCCAATTTGATTTAATTCTCGAATAATGCCATCAAAATCTACATTCCCATGTCCAAGTGAAACAAAATTCCAACCCCGACGTGTATCTCCAAATTCAATATGGCTGCCTAAAATCCCAGAACGTCCATCTAAATTTATTTTAGCATCCTTCATATGAACATGATAAATACGGTCAGCAAAATCTCTAATAAAGATGTTTGGATTTATTCCTTGCCATACCAAATGAGATGGGTCAAAATTAAACCCAAATGTTGGTCTGAAATCAAATACTTCTAAAAGTCTTTTTGATGTATAGTAATCAAATGCAATCTCTGAAGGATGCACTTCAAATGCAAATTTTATATCATATTCATCAAAAACATCGAATATTGGAGTCCATAGCTCTTTTATCTTTAAGAAACCTTCCTCTATCATATCCTCAGGTGTTTGTGGAAATGAATACCAATATGCCCAAATTGGCGAACCTAGAAACCCGGTTACAATATTTACATCTAATCTTCTAGCTGCTTGAGCAACCACTTTCATTTCCTCAATGGCCCACAAACGAATTTCTTCTGGCTTATCCTTTAAGGATGGAGGCGCAAAATTATTTAAACGACTATCCCAATTATCACCAACACACTGCCCAATCAAATGAGCTCCTAATGCCCAAATTTTTAAATCATATTTATTCAATATAGACTTAAACCACTCTAAATAATTATCATCATTAACAATCTTATGAACATCCACATGAGCATGACAGGCTACTTCTACACCTTCATATCCTATCTCTGATAATTGTTTGCAAAGATCCTCAAATGACAAATCCCCAAATTGACCGCTAGTAAGTGTTATAGGACGTTTCATAAATACCACCCTTTCTATTTAATTTCAACAATTGAAGAATCCTTAGCAGATATTTCATTTGCAAATATTACTTTCATAGAATCAATAATACTCTCGCCTTCTAATAAAGAAGGTGTTCCAGTTAATATTCTGTTGACGAATTCATCAACAACACCAGTGGATGTTCGACCACCTGTTGTCTGTTCCTTATTAGAAGTCAGCATATCTAAAAGATAGTTAATTGAAGTACCATCTGAATTCTCTACTATAAGTGAATATTTATCGTCATCATAACACCTAATTTTACCCTTTTCCAAATAAATTATTGTTGAATTGTTTTCTTCTCCATAATTAGTCCAACTCACATGCATAGTACCAACAGCACCATTTTCTAAAGTGTAAATTGCAAATGCATTATCATCCACTGAAATAGGAGTTCCATCAGGATGTTTCTTGTTTAGAGTTTTTAGTTCTGCAAAAGTTTTAACTATTTTTTGTCCTGTAATATATCGGATAACATCTGTTTTATGAACTCCAAGATCCGCCATAACCCCAAAAGATGCTACTTTCTTATCATAAAACCAAGAATCCTTCTTTCCAGTCCAACCTTCAGGTCCCGGGTGAGCGAAATGGGTTTCAAAAGCTATTACTTCCCCTAATTCTCCACTCTGTATAATCTCTCTAGCCTTAACGTGAGACTTTGCCAATCTTTGGTTTTGCCCAATCATAAGAACCTTCCCAGTTTCTCTAGCAGTTTCAACCATCGCTAACGAATCTTCAAGCGTTGTAGCCATAGGTTTCTCACATAAGACATGTTTCCCAGCTTTTAGTGCCTGAATAGTAACAGCAGCATGATCTCTGTTAGGAACTAATACGCTTACTGCATCCACATCCGAAGCTAATAGCTCTTCTATAGAAGCATAGGCCTTTCCACCAGTCGTTTTTTCATATGACTGAGCAACATCAAAAGTCCTATTGTAGAATGCTCTTAATTCAACATTTGGATTCTCTATATACTCAGGAATATGACGTACCCTAGCTATTTTCCCACAACCAATAATTCCTATCTTTAACACGAGTAACACATCCTTTCACAATAAATATTAACAAGCTAATTAAATTTTCTTTCTATTTTGATAGTTCTGCATTAACACGGCAATAACAATAATCGCTCCACTTATTGCACCATTAAGGAATGTGGAAACATCCGCTGCGGTTAAGATATTGCTTATCATTTTAAACATTAATACTCCCATAAAAGTACCAAGTATTTTCCCTCGACCACCACTCATTGCAGTACCACCAATTGCTACGGCAGCTATTGTTTCCATTTCATATCCCACCGCAGCACTCGCAGCTGCAACTGCCGTCAATCTAGAAGCATATATAACTGCTGCTAGTCCACACATTAGTCCAGTAATTGCAAATACCAAGATTTTAATTAAATCTACATTTACACCTGATAATCTCGCTGATGTTTCATTACTACCAACTGCATATATATGTTTGCCTAGCTTTGTTTGTTTCATTATAATATCAAATATTATGGCAACTATTACAAAAATAATCATAAGGTAAGGAATTTTTACATTTCCCCAGAGTGGTACCCCTCCAACTGCCAAAAGCCTAAAGGACCCAAACAATTCTTTTGATACTGTAAATGGTCCTCCTGATCCAAAATGGTTTATTATCGATCGAGCAGCTCCCATCATAGCCATTGTTGCTATCATAGATGGCATCCCACCTTTGGTAATCAACAACCCATTTATTGTACCAACAAACAATCCGAAAACAGCACAAAAAAGTATCATTAGTAATGCACTTCCGGTTAAATTTAAAACCAATATCCCAAATCCTCCGATTAAGGCAACCTGAGACCCTACTGAAATATCAATTTCTCCAGCAGATATTACCATGCTCATACCCATTGCAATAAGTCCAATCATGGAACTTTGTATAAATATATTAGAAATATTTGTCCATGTGAAAAAATTTTTATTTACAATACCTGCAATTACAATTAATAAAACAAATGATAAAATAAAGCTATATTCTGTAATTAATTTTTTAAATATAAATTTCGCGGTAATGTCTTTATATTTTTCGCCCTTGATGTTAAGCATTTTCCACCTCCAAATTTGCGCCAGTAGAATAGTACATTATATTTTTCTCTGTCAGTTCTTCTCTACCAAGCACAGCATTTATTGTACCTTTATATAGTACAATACATCTATCTGCTACTTTATATATTTCTGGAAACTCGGGACTAAAAACGATAATCGCTTTTCCTTCTACCGCAAGATCAGCAATTAAGTGATAAATTTCAAATTTAGTTCCAACATCTATTCCTTGCGTAGGATTATCAAATAGAAGAATATCTGCATCCGTTTCCAACCACTTTCCTAAAATAACTTTCTGTTGATTCCCCCCAGACAAAGAAGTAATTGGATTTCTTGGACTACCTGCTCTAATATCTAGAGCTTCCTTATGATTAATATATCTTGAATGAACTTTTTTATTGGATATTAGTATATTTTTAAATTTTGTATTAAGATAAGCCATGTTTATATTGTCATATATTGACAAGTCATTGTGTATCCCACGTTCTTTACGCATACGTGGAACAAGTCCAATTCCTCTTTTCATAAATTTACGTATATTTGAACCAGGTTTTATCTGCTTCCCACCAACAATCAATTGACCACTAAATGCTTCTTCGCCAAATAACGCATCAGCAATTTCATCACGTCCACTGCCTTGTAGTCCTGTGATAGCTATAACTTCGCCTTTCTGAACATCGAAACTAATATTATGAAACCCTCTGCCCGATAGGTTTTTTACTGAAATAGCTACTTCTTCTCTTGAACTATTAGTGTGCTGTGAGAACTTTTCATCTAGAAGATATCGACCAATCATCATCTCTGTAATGTCATTTTCATCAATATCCTCAAACTCGCCTTGTGAGACTAATTTACCATCTCGAAGAACATAATACTTTTCACATATATCAAATAACTCTGGCATTTTGTGAGAAATATATATAAAACTTACACCTTCCTCTACTAAAAGACGCATTATTTTAAACAGGTCTTCAATTTCATGGGTAGATAGAGCTGTGGTAGGTTCATCCATTATTATTAATTCGCATTTAAACAGTAAGGCTTTGGCTATTTCAACCAATTGTTTTTCAGCTGCTTGAAGATCTCTCATTATTGATTCAGGATCTATCCTCACATTCATTCGCTTAAACACCATTTCGCTTTGTTTTATCATTTCTTTTTTATTTAATAAACCATACTTATTTTTTATCTCATCCGCAAGAAACATATTTTCAAAAACTCTTAGGTCATTACATAAGTTAAGTTCCTGACGTATAAACCGAATTCCGTATTGATTGGCTACCCTTATATTACTTATTTGTACTTTTTTCCCATCAATAAAAACATCCCCGTTAGTAGCGGTATAAGTTCCTGTTAAAATATTCATAAGCGTAGTCTTGCCTGCACCATTTTCTCCAACTAAGCCGACAATTTCTCCAGTATCTATTTTAAAATCAACATTATCTAAAGCACGAACAGGACCAAACTCTTTTGTAATTCCTTTCATTTCTACAAGCATATACTCACTCCTTTCCTGTAACAATCTGTAAAAGTATTGTGAATATTTAATAAACCGACCGATGATGCGGTCGGTTCATCAACTATATAATTATTCTTAGCAAATCATATTAGAAATTACCAATAGAGTATCTTTCTGCGTAAATATCACTTGCTCTATATTCGTCAAAGTCATAATCTGCTCCACCAGCATTACTAATTGAGAAAGATGGAATCAAGTATTGTCCGTCTTTAAGAACAGCACCGTCATATGGCTCATCATAAAGATGTGTTACAGATAATCTCAATGCCTCACGTATAAAAGCTGGAGCAAAATAGAATGTTGCAAATTTAATTCCAGTGTCAGTTTCTTCAAATTTAGCCATTGTACCTTCACGTCCACCAACAGAAGTTATTAATTGAATGTTAATCTTTGCTTCTCCAGAATATGCCTCTAGAGCATTCATTAGACCATCAACAATCTCATCATCGTGAGTAACAATAAGATCAAGATCTTCTATTTCTGCTACAGTTTTAGCATTTAACCAGTTTTCCATCTCTGTTTGTGCTTTTTCAGTTGACCAATTAGTAACGATTGTGTTTGCAACTTGCTCGAATTTAGGATCAATAACTTCATCCATACCATCACTACGTTGTCCCGTAACAGTTGAACTATCCCCTACAAATCTAAGATATTGAACATCACTTGCATCTTTGAAATATTCATTAAGATATTCACCCATCATTTGAGCAATACCATAGTTATCTCCCATAATTTCTCCTACCAAGCCATCAAAATCATCGATTAATCTGTCATAAATAACTAATTCAACGCCTGCATCCAAAATACTTTGTGCAGCACTTCTAAGCGCTTCACCTTCCATTGGCCATAACATAATAAGGTCAATATCATTACCAGCTAATAAGTTTTCAATAGAAGTGATTTGATCCGAAGCCTCTAATCCATCCTTAACAACTATCTCAAGACCATCATATTGCTCCATAAGAGCGTCTGCTTCCATTTTTGCATGGGCTACACTCTCACCTGTAAATCCATGGTCACCTGAAGGAATAACTACACCAATTTTATAAGACATGTCCCCATCCATTTCACCTTCTGCAGGTGCCTCAGGTTCCTCAGGCGCAGTTGTTGTAGAACAAGCACCCAATGTCATAACCATAACTACTGCTAAAAATATTGCTAAAAACTTTTTCACTTTAAGTCCCCCTTTAAATTTTTATGATAATCGGCTATGCCGTACTATCCAAATTAGCTGTTCGTGTATCTCTGATTTTAATCAAATATGATAACACCTTTGATATAGCCATCTGTCTTTTTAATGGATTTCTCAAAGATTGAATTCATTCCTTCCATGTCACCAAATTTTGCGGTATGAGTAACAAGCCGTTTTGTATCGTATACACCTTTTTCTATAAGATTAGCAGTTCCTTGAGTTAACTCTCGAAAGTGTAAGTTACTCTTTGGAGCAATATTTAATACTTCTAAACCTGTCGTGTGCCATCTAGTACCATCATATGTTCGTAATCCACGATGCCACGAACCTATAACTAATTTCCCCTGAGCATTTGCAGTAAGACTAGTTGCCAAATCTAAAGCTTGCTGATTACCAGCAAATTCTATAACAATGTTAACCCCACCTTCAGACTTAATCTTATCAATTTGGTTTTGCCCCTCATCTGAGTTTATATTATAGCAATTGTCGGTGTATTCCTTTGCTATAGATAGAGCATGGTCATTAATATCAAACACAGTTACTTTGCCAGCTTGTGATCCTCTCATAAGGGCCTGTAGTGTCAATAGCCCCATATATCCAGCCCCAATTAATGCAACACTATCTCCTGGCTGGACATTTGTTTTGTTCAATATATTCACAACGCATACGGTGGGTTCACCAACCCACTTCACATAATCAGTTTCATTTTTAGGTAATTTTGCAACACAGTCATACTCAACATTAAAATGAGTCGCCATCATCTCATCTCCGCCTGTGCCTACAAAAATCTTGTCACCTATTTCAAAGCCCTTAACTTCGTCACCTTTATCTATAACTACACCAACACCTTCGTGCCCAATTCTATAAGGGCAAGGTTCTGGTGCATCCATTCCTCTATAAAGATAAGAATCCCAAGCGCAAATCCCCACTGCTTTTGTCTGCACTTGTAATTCATTATATTTAGGATGAGAAAGTTCTACCGGCAGTATTTCAATCTTATTTGGTTCCACTACAAATAAAGCATCTACTTTCATATACTGACCCCTTCCTAAAGATTGTATTTACATTGGTTGTATATAATATAATTATTTGCTTCCTTCACCTAATAGATAAATTACTTCATCTAAGTTTGCAGTACCTGTTTGTCCAATTTTTTTTATAACAATTGATGATGCTGCATTCCCAACTAATGCAGCTTGCTGATAATCTGCACCCTTAGTCATTGCAAAGATAATGCCTGCATTAAAAGCATCTCCGGCTCCAACAACATCAATTTCTCCAGTAATTTTAAAAGCTGGTATTTTGTAAGAATGTAGACCATCATAAACGACTGATCCAAACTCTCCTAAGGTGACATAAATTGGTTCCCCGTTCTTTTCGTATAATTTCTTGGAGTAGCCTAATGCAACATCCGTATTTACTGTTTTATCATCTACCTTAAATACTTGCGCTATTTCTTTATGATTACATTTCAAAATCATATTCTTAAATTTGTATATATCACTACGAGAATCAACATACCATATTATGTCTTTATATTTACCCGCAAGCTCTGAAAGATTTTTTTGTACATACTCAGTTATAGCAGCACAATCTTTTTCAATATATTGATCAGAGATAATTATAGCATCGCTAATATGGAGCACTTTTTCTAAATTTTCTAGCAAGTGCTTTTGTATATTCATTGGTGTAGCTGTAAAATTCTTGATGTCAAAACGATTCATCTCTGTTACCTGGTCTTTTACAACTCGCATTGGTTTAATATAAGTTGCTGTATTTCTTTCATCAGTATGAACCATTAAAGAAACATCTGCCCCTTCTTTTTTTAAACATTTCAACAGTTCAAAACCCTCACCATCATTTCCAACAATTCCAATAGTATATACTTTTGCTCCAAGCGCTAATAAATTATTAGTTATAGTACCTCCAGCACCCGCATGATTTTTTTTATGTGTAATCTGGTATGCTGTTAAGCCAGTTTCTAGAGATAACTCATCCTTTTTAGGATCTACATATAAATACTTATCTAAGCAAAAATCTCCAAAGACAGTGATCACAGGCTGTTTTTCCCTCTTTAATATTTGAACAATTTCATTCAAATTCAAAAAATCACATCCTTGTTTTTATTTCTAAATCAATTGCACGTTTAGCTAGACTTGGCAACGTTTGATTGTGTAGACCTTGAATATAATAACTATTGCCGCCATCCGCTACTGTACGCGCAAGTATTGTCTTCCAAGGACGGAAGTAATATCTTACATCAGATTTAGGCGGTGTCAAATCATGTCCTACATCCGGTATTTCGTGAATATCAAAAACTGCAGTTGTAAAATGAGTTATTTTTTTTCCTTCTTGATGAGCAACATTCCTAGCCATAGCAAGTGCTTTTAAATACACTTCAGGACCAGTTACTGCTGACCCGAAGTTCAAAAATAATCCACCTTCCAGCTTAGTAATTGTTTGTGCATATATTAAAAAATCAATATATGAGGCTTCTCCCAAGACTGCACCATTGGCATTGTTATGCTCATGTATAATGTCACTACCAATCCCTATGTGTACTGTGCATGGAATCCCTAGGTGATAAGCATTTCCAAGAACACTATACTGTTTATAAGGTAAATCATTTTCCCAAATATACCTTCCTATTGCTTCACCAGCACCTAATCCATCTTTAATACCATCCCTTAAAATATCATTTATTAACCCTGTTTCATGCCAAAGTCCAAACTGACCTTCACTTACATATTTAGCAACTGATTCACAACTTTGTCCAATAAGTGAGAATTCAAAATCATGGATACTTCCAGAACCATTAGTGGCAAAATGGTTAACCAGTCCTTTTTTCATAAGTTCAATCATATATAATGAGCAACCCGTTCTTATAACATGCCCACCATACATCAACATCGATGCAGCATTGTTTTTTTTAGCCTGTACCATAGCTTCTGCAACAGCATCTATTTTAGCGTTTTGCAAGGGTGCAGGAGAGTCATCAACTGGAACCAAAACTTTAAGCAAGTCTACATCATGTATACGCTCACTAAGTGGTTTAGTTTTTAACCTACTTGTATCAAATTTTTTAAATGTCATCCCAAGACCTCCTCATAAAATCTAAAAGACGATTAGCGTCACTAAAGTCTGGTATAACACAATCAGCTCCAGCTTTAAGAAGTCTTCCTCTCTTCCATTGATTTACGGACCTATCTTTCTCTTCTTCATTTGTCGCTACCGCTACTGCATAAGAATCTATATTTTTTGCAATTTCTATCTCTACATATCCATCTCCAAAAGTTATAAAATCTGAGCCTTTCAAAGATTTACTCTTTATTAAATCATTTATAACCTCTTCTTTTGAACACAAAGTACTATTATCATCTCTTGCACCATGAATTTCTTTAAAATATTGGGCAACATTTAATAATTCTGCCTCTTCTAATACATCTACTTCATCTGTACCACTGGTAAGATAACAATCCATACCCTCATTTTTAAGTTTCTCAAGAAAATCTACAACACCTGGAACCATATATTCTGAAGGGTCTCCTCCATTTCTAAGCCTATCAATACGCATCTTTATATGCTCGTTTAATCGCCTTAGATATTCAATTTTATAGTCCAATGGATCCTTTGGCCTTCCACCATATTTTATTATTTCATCGCTCAAATGCATACATTGAAATATGGTTTGCTTTCCTGTTAGATAGTCAACAAAGTCCATGACAACTTTTTTAGCTATTTCCTTATCCGTCATATTTGGACATTCTAATAATTCCTGAGTGAAATATTCATACATAATCGGTTGCCAACCCTCACGAATTAAACTAATAGTTCCATCAAAATCAAATATTGCATTTTTAGGCTTTACACAATTTGGATAGTTTATAATTTCAATATCCCACATATTTTTAAGTTTTTCCCTCACGCTAGAAATTAATGCATGAATATAAATCATATGGAAATCTTCAATCTGTTCCATATTATCTGTAGGTGCAATAAGAATATGATCGCAAAATGCTTTCATTTTCCCACCATCACGGCCACCAAAACCTATAACAGTTAAGCCCATTTTTTTAGCAGTTTCACAAACGTGAAGTATGTTAGGTGAATTACCACTACCACTAAACACGACAATTAAATCTCCTGGCTTGCCGAAAGTACGCAACATTATACTAAACATTTCCTCATAAGAGAAATCGTTTGCTAGGCAAGTCATCATGGCAGTAGAGTCATTAAGACTACGTGCTCTAAATCCTTCTCGATTATTAACTCTGGCACCTTTAACCAAATCATTAATAAAGTGACTTGCTGTTGCTGAACTTCCACCATTTCCTGCAGTAAATATTGTTCGATCCTTTTTTTTGCTAATAAGAATTTCATTGATGATATCATCTAATACCGCAAAATCTGTTTTTTCTAAAGCTTGACTAATTTCTTTTGCGTAAGTTCTAGGATTAGATAATCCATCGCTACTAGATTTTAATATTATGACAATCCCTCCTCTGATAGCTATTACTTTAGCTTCCAAAACAAACAAATTATTTATACATATTTACAAGATACCCTTTACCACACTAATATAACGATATTTTTTCATACCACCATTTATTTTATTTGCATATCATACAGAGATAACTTAGCCACCCATTCACTCCTGTAAATCTATGCATGCATATATTTCTAATTATCTATTTATTCAGATAAATTTATTATACAATATTTCTCTTATAATATCTACTGATAACATGTACTTGCTCACATTTTATTTTGCAACATTTTATAGATAAAACTTAAAAATAAAAATCCTATTCCAAACTGTTACGCTTGCAAATAGGATTCTAAGTATTATAACTGCAGTATATTCTCTGTTCTTATACTCTTATGTTAAAATATAAACCACGATCTATAAATCGTATTTAACCCCTTGGTTTTTAAGCAATTTTCTTCTCTCCTCATAATCTGGTATGATACTCCTCACCAAGTTCCAAAACTCTGGAGAATGGTTCATATGAACCATATGACTCATTTCATGAACCACAAGATAATCAAGAACTGGAGATGGTGCCATAATACACTTCCAGTTAAAGTAGAGATTTCTATGACTACTGCAAGATCCCCATCTTTTTTTCTGTTCTTTTATCATTACCTTATTTGGTGATACATCAAAATATTTTTGGTAATAATCGATTCTTTCCAAAACTTTTTGCAGGGCCTTTTTTTTATACCATTTCTCTAGCGCCCTCCTTATAGTATCTGCATCCGTTGAATGGGTATATACATAAAACTTTCCTCTAAATAACTTAGCTTCAGGAACTTTGTAAGATTCATCAATAATAATTTGTAGTGAGTAGTTTCTTCCCATATAAACAAAACTCTCTCCATTAACATATTCTCTATTCCTTTTTAGATACTCCATTTCTCTAATTTGAAATAGCTTTTGAGTAATCCATTTTGATTTAGTCTTAACTGCTTTTAATATTTCGTCTTCTTTTACACCTTTAGGGGAAATTACAGTAACTATATCTGGTGGCTGTATCTGAATTGCCATGGTCTTTCTTTTTCTAAATATTACCTCGAATTCTATGGTTTGTGTCCCATATTCATAGCTTAATTTCATTTCTTATTGCTCCAATCGTTCTTATAATAATGAATCTTAGCAAGCTCAATAATTCTAGATGTCAGTTTCCCAATCTTATCATAATCTCCAATATCATCATAATAATTAAGAAGAAGCTTTGAATGTATAGCCTGCTCCATCTCATTTATACGAGTAGGGTTTTGGGTAAAGCCAACAACCCAATTATCCTTTATAGTTTCGATTACTGCATACGTTATATCTTTAAATACAGTATTTTCATCATCACCTGCATAATATATATGTCCATCAGCAACCTTTTTATTTTGTATCTCTGCTTTAATCATTTCAAATATTGCAAGTTGCCTTTTTTCTTTAAATCCAAGTTCTTTGGTTAAATCAGCTTCGCTATTTTTAAACTCTCTTTCAACAAACTCTTTTAGTTGCTTTCTTCTCTCTTCCCAATTCATATTTGTTTCTTCAAGTATCTTTTGAAGTCTTTCAAAAAGTGACTGATAATGTACTGGGTTATCTTTCATCTTTACATTTATTGCATGCTTAATTGCATGCTCCATAGTTGAAGCAATCGCTTCATCTGAACCATGATTTATTTTATCAGAAAAATCATTGTCAAATAGGGTAACAGGTTGAATCCACTGATAAACCCCATTGGATTTAAGATGCTCTGAGATAAGTTCTTTTGCTTTTTCTCCACAATCAGAAATATCAATAGCATTTTCAGGCTCAAATCTAACCTTTGCTGCAGCCCGTATATAGGATAACCATTTTAAATCATCCAAATCCATTTTTCGAACGTGGGTTGGCATTAAAGCATTAAGAGCAATTGCAAACCTTCTATATGCCATATCAAATTCCACTCGTTTATTTTCAGCTTTTAATACATTCATAAGTGCATCTAAATCCCGTTTGTCTACCCCCGCAAAAATCCTCATAACCGCCTCTTTATAATCAAGCATCTTATTAAAAAGACTATCTATACTGGCCATTGGCTCCTGAATATCTGCATTGTCAAATACCTTAAGTGCCTCTTCTAAATGTCTTGTAATTCCAAAGTAATCTACAACCCTTCCATATGCCTTGGTCCTAGACTTTTCAATTTCCTCACCATCTTCAACCACTTTATATGGTTTATCGTAGGTTCTATTAACTCTTGCTATAGCCTGAAGTAAAGTATGCTCCTTAAGAGGTCTATCAAGATACATCACATCTTCAATCTTTGCATCAAATCCAGTTAAGAGCATATCCTTAACTATTAGAATACAAAGCCTATCCTTTTCAATTTCTCTTTTAAATCGACTAAGAATAGTATCTTGCTCGCCCTTTGAGCTTCTATGTTCTTTTATATATGGAAGATCATTATTATCAGCTGAATAAACTACTTTTATTTCAATAGGATTATCCCCGAATACATCTGCCATATGTTTTATAAATGCATCGTAGTATTTTACACATGCATGCCTTGAAACACAAACAACCTGAGCCTTAAAGCCAAGCTTATAACTATTGTCCCTATAGTGGATTAGAATATCCTTTGCAATATCATCCACCCTGTCTTCAGCCTCGGCAAGTGCAATCTTATTAAAATACCTTAATTTGATAGCTTCTTTTTCATCATCAGATTTATTGTCAAAGTATTTATGGAAGTCTTCATCAAGCTCATCTTGGATAATATGAAGGTCTTGTCTTCTTCCCTCATATATTATAGCTACTGTATTTCCATCAGCAACTGCTTGGGAAATGGTATAACTATCTATAAGTTGACCAAAAGTTCTATATGTAGACTTATCATCTTTCTCAATTGGCGTACCAGTAAATCCGATGAATGTAGCATTCGGTAGAGTCTTTCTCATATTCATAGAAAGATTTGAATACTGACTTCTATGAGCTTCATCTGTAAAAACTATAACATTAGATTTATTGGTTAGAACTTCAATCTCTTTATCAAAAAATAACTTAAGTTCTGTTTTTTCATCACTTAATATTGCTTGATTGTCAGATTCGCATTGGAATTTTTGGATAGTTGTACAAATAATTTTAGCTTGGCCACCGCTAAGCAGAGTTTTCATCTCTTCCACACTTTCAGCTCTGGTTAAAATCTTATCCAGGTTATTTTCAGCCAAAGTATACTCAGATGGAAATACCCTTGAAAAAGTCGAATAGATTTGTTTATCAAGGTCAACCCTATCTGTGATTACAACTAGCATAGTATCTCTTAAAGAAGGAGTTCTTCTAATCATCCTTGCAAGCATAACCATAGATAAAGATTTGCCAGAACCTTGGGTATGCCAAATAACCCCACCTCGTTCAAGTGGAGTTTTGCCTTCTTGAATTCTTTTAAATGCTTTTATACAAGCTCTGAATTGTTGGTAGCGTGCAAGTTTTTTAATTCTCCTATCTCCATCAGTTTCAAATAGAATAAAAAACTGCATTATCTTAAGTAGGTTGTTTTTTTCTAAGACACCTTGGAAAAATAAGTTTTGTCCATTATTTTCAATATCTTCTATCTCCTCTTTTTTAAATGGATATGGGTCCTTCCACTCTAAGAAATAATCATAGGTCGAGGAGATAGTCCCACAATAGGCATGGTATTTATTTATTATTCCAAGTATAAAGTTTGTATGGAAGAGTCTTTCAGCCCCTTCAAAGATAGCACCTTCTCTGATATCCATATACCTTTGAAGCTGATCAAAGGCATCCTTTTTCCCAGCCTTTATAAAGAGTCCTCCTTCTTTAAAAGGTGATTTCGCTTCTATAACTACAAGAGGAATACCGTTTATAAAAAGCACTATATCAGGATAAATTGTAGCATTAATCCCTTGAACCTGATATTGATTTGTTACAATAAACTCATTATTGTCGATATTGTCAAAATCTATAAATCGAACTGTCTGAGGTTTTTTCTGTCCATCAATGGATTGGGAAACAGTAAAATCCAAATCTACTATAGCCTTATATATTCGCTCGTTAATTTCAAGTAATGAAGTCCCCAATGATTCACTGTTAACCAAGAACTTGAGAGCAGTTCCCAAGGATTCATCATTTATCCAAGGGTTAAGTCTTTTGATAACAGTCCTAAGTCTATTAATTAAAATAACATCACGAAAAGACTCCCTTTCACCAAATGAAGGAGTCAGCTTTGAAGCTTCAATATATGTATAGCCTAGAATATCAACAAGATAGTCTAAAGCAGCTTTTTCAACTAAAGTAAATTCATTTCCCAGACCAGCCATATAATTCCTCCTATCAGTTGTTATCTATAGTTCGTATTTTTCCTGTAAGCAGTTGTTCCATTAGGGCTTTTTTAAGTTGGGTAAAGTTGGTGCGTTGTTGTTGTAGGTTTTCTATTCTAATATCTATTAATGATAGGATATCAGCTATTTGTTTTTGTTCTTCAACACTTGGGAGCCCAATTACTAATGGATATATCTTTTCTCCCGAAATTACTGGTTGAGCATTTTGATTAGCATACTTATTCAAATCAATATATACCAGTTTATAATACATAAAATCATCATTATAATCATATTTCTTTTCTTTTATATATAAAGCATTATCTGTTATCCATGACCTCGGAGTTGTTCTGTGAATACATCCACAATATGCTCCTACGCGACCAATTACTAATTTTGATTCTTCAAATTCATATTCATTGTGATATCCATTAACGCCATTGCCACCATATACTGGATACGACCCTTCAACAATATTTTTTTGGGATAAAGAAGAACCACTTGTAACTTTAAATAAATCATAAAACTTCTTAACTTCCCACTCCTTCGGTATCCTTCCAATCTCAGTATCTTTAAATTCTCTATGACCAATACCTTGAGTTAAAAGCTTTTGCATCATCCCTTTTTTAAGAAGCTGATAATCTTCAATAATCTTATCTAGCTTCTCAATATGATTATCGGTTGTAGATAGGATTTCTGCTATGCCTTGTTGTTCTTTTAGTTGTGGAATAGGAATTTTTATAGACTCTATTTGCCCAGAACTAATATTAGGCTGACCAGTGGTGTTTGAAAGGTTTTTTACATTTTCTGTGAAGAATCTTGTAAAGCAACTTTGATAGAGATACTCATTTGATAGGTCCCCTTTGATTATAAATCTACCAACCCTTTGATTCAATAAGCATGGTATATCTATTTCTTTTGCTTTACACACCTTTATTCCAGTAGAGATTATTGGTCTTGTCATTGCGATTATTACATCACCCACCGAAATGCTAAAATCAGAATGTTTTTCTAAGTAATCTGAGGGCAAATAATTAATATCTCTCCATATTAATCTATTCTGCTGAACATTAGCTATTTTTAATAATTTTGTACCTTCTACTTGATAGTCAGTGCTTTTAAAAGCAAATCCTCCTTGAAAGTTAGCTACATCACCAATGCTAGTTACTTCCCAATCCTCAGGTATCCATCCCACTTCCGTCTCTTTATATCCATCCCTATTTTTATTCATCCCATCCACCTAAATCCTTTCAAAGCCAAGTTGCTGAAGGAATGTATTTATCTTTTCTCTTGATTCTTCTAATTCTTCTTCTCTTTGAGAAATTCTAGCAATTACTTCTTTTATATCTATTTCTTCCTCTTCTTCTGAGGTGTCTACATATCTGGTTATATTTAAATTATAGTCGTTGTTTTTAATCTCTTGGATTTCTACAACCTTAGCAAATTTTTCTATATCTTTAAAATTATCATATGTACTTACTATTTTTTCTATATCTTGAGTTCTTAATCTATTCTTATTTCCATCTTTAATAAAACCATCTGAGGCTTCAATAAATAATACTTTCCCTTTTTTATCTTCACTTTTGTTTTTATTTAATATAATTACAGATGCAGGAATAGATGCCCCGTAAAATAAATTTTGTGGGAAACCAATAACCGCTTCAAATAGGTCATCTTCTAATAAACCTTGTCTAATTCTACCTTCAGCTCCTCCTCTAAAAAGGATGCCATGAGGAACTACAGTAGCCATTATCCCCTTTGAATTAGTAGATGCTAGCATATGTTGAACAAATGCAAGATCTCCATATGAAGTAGGTGCAATACCGTAATTAAATCTATTAAATTCATTTTTCTCCGCAACTTCTTTCCCCCAGTTTTTAAGTGAAAAAGGAGGATTGCTTAGCACCATATCAAATGTCTTTAGAGTTGCTCCTTCTGTATTTTTAGGATCTCTTATTGTATCACCTTTCCAAATTGTCGCTCCCGATACATCGTGAAGGAGCATATTTAGTTTAGCAATTGCCCAGGTGGATAAGTTTATCTCTTGACCATATATTTGAAGATTTCTATGATTACCACCATTTTCTTTTATATACTCAATAGCGCTAATTAGAAACCCGCCAGAACCAGCACAGGGATCATATATTGACATAGCTTCTTGAGGCTTTAATAGTTTTACCATGGTTTCTTTAATTTCTTTTGGAGTATAAAATTCTCCCCCCTTAGTCCCACCATCATCTGCAAACATCTTGATAAGATACATATATGCATCCCCAAGAATATCTGGAGATTCTAAATTCTCGTTTGATAAATCTAGCTTATCAAATATTTGAATCAACTGATTTAGTTTGCCATCTGGCACTCTTTCTTTATCATTGTAATTTGCAGTTGTAAGCACTCCAACAAGTTCAGCATTTTTGGGCTCATCTTCTATAGCCTTAAATGCCTTATCAAGCTCTGCTCCTATATTTAAATTAAGGTCTTTAAAATTATCCCATCTAGCTTTTGATGGAATAAAGAATGTCTTAAATGCTTTTGCATTCTCTAGCTCTTTTTCAAGCGCTTCGGCTGGAAGTTTTGCAAACTTCGTCTTTTTCTCTTTTCTTTCCATCTCAAATTGATCGTTAATTCTCTTAAGAAATAACATCCCAAATATGTAATCCATATATTGAGTTGAAGAAAGAGTTCCCCTTAAAATATCAGCACAATCCCATAATTTCGTTTCCAAAGTCTGTAAAGTCAATTTCCCCATCTATCTTCCTCCAGATTTATAATAATTTAAAATTCTTCTGTTAATTTATATACATTTTTATTATATCCTACTTCCTTTTTATTATCTATTGGTATATATGGTTATTTAATGCCTATGGATAATATTTTGCTCAGAATAAAAAATCCTACTTTCAAACGACTAGTCTGAAAATAGAATTTTTTATCTTTATATTCTTAATCATACGATGTCCCTCTTAAAGTGTTTTCAAAATTAAGTTCTCTTTCAACTCATTGCAGCTGGTCTTTTAGTAGTTTTTGTTTTCCACTGCCAAAATAAAATCTGCCATTGTCATTGAAGAATTTACTATAAGTCTTGCATGGTGTTCATCGATTCTAATACGTTTTGCTCCAACACCATGTGCATCACTATCTTTATTCCGCATTTCGGAGATTGAAGATATAATTTTTTCCAATCCGGATAATAGTGTGTTAATTCGTTTATCTAAGTCTTTGTCACCATGCATATTATATAAACCCTTCACCTGTTTGTATAGTGCCCCTATGTCACCAGCATTGGATGGGATTTCATTTTTTCTCTCTATTACATAACAAAATGTCTCTTCTAACAATGTCCTTGATTTTGTTACAGCACTATCATAATTCTCGTTTTCAATATCATTCATTGCACGGGTAGAAATATCTTTAATGTATTCCCTATCTATAGAATTTATCTTTGGTACCTCAATTTCTACTTTTCTTCCAATTTCTCTAACAACAAATTTCTTGTCGATTATAACTAATTCATTTCCACCAAAATATAACAAACCATTTATCTGCTTAATAACTGTTTGAGTAACGTGTTTGTAAGAATCTTCAATAATATTAACAGAGTATCCAGATAACATCTTACTAAATTGTTCCTTAGAAAATAAATAAGCAAGCAAGTCAGAAGTTTTATCATTTTCCATGCAATAAATAAATAAATTTTCAAGATAATTCCAACGGCTTAGATTTACTCCTCCCCAATTATATGAAACATGCATCCCAAATAGTGTGGAAATATTACAAATATCTGGACCACTTAAGTAAGGCATTGCAATTCTAATGTCCTTGCCATCGTTTATCTCAATATTTCCATATTCCGTATCTCCATCTAAAATGGCCATAATCTCTTTTGACTTTAATAAATTATATGAATATGTCTGTGTTTTAGACATGCTTACCGCACCTTTCCATATAAAAAATTTCTGCTAACATCTTTTATATCCATATTCCAATCCTTTTTACATTGTATTATCAATAATTTTCAATTTCAATTCTTCAGAGTATTCATCTTCATAAATTAATGATGCTATTATCTCTATTAGTAATTCTTTATCAATCTTTCCAGAAGCTACATGAATACTTATATTTTCTATTTCCCTAATAAATCTACTTAGCATATAAATATATCCATTAAAATTTAAAAACTGAACACATGCCGATAAGGCAATTCTTTTATTGCCATCTTGAAAACAATGATATTTATTAAAAGAAAAGAATAAATATGTTACTTTGTCTTCTATTTCTGGATAATACATATCATTCTTAACTTGTTCTAATATACCTTCTACTTTTCCTTTGTCTATAACACCCTTGGCTCCACCCCCACTAACATCGACAGTATTTAAATATATATCATACAGAATGTCATAATCTAGATATATCATACTAATACTCCTTTAGTCTCTTAAATACATCTTCAGCTTCTTTTAGCCTGTCTTGAAGTTCTTTACTCTTTTCACCTAGAAATCTCTCATATTCAACTTTCTCTAAAGGTGTTATATAATTTTCTAATTGTAAGTGTAATGCATCTCTAAAGACTAAATCTCTACTTGCCATTTTATTTCTTGCTTTATCTAATAATGGTTTTCTACTTGGGTGGTCATGAAATTTTTTAAAGATTACATCTACTTCTCTACTTTTAAGTTTGCTACCTTTTAGTTCAAATCCTATTTTCAATTCATAAGCAAGTCCAACCTCATATGATGCTATTAAATCCAATACCTCAGAATACATTGTATCTCTTATTCTATCATTGTTACTCAGCCTTAAAATGTGCTTATATTCATGAGCATGTTCTTTAAATATATCCTTATATATCCTATTTGTGTATATAGCATACTTTACATTCCCCATGTCTACATAAGAGTTTAAAGCATCCGTAAATTCTTTTCTATAATTTTCCTCACTAAACCATGAATTTAAAAAATCTTCGTCTCTTTGATTTATATACTTAGTGCTTCCACCAGCTTTTTTATTAATAACATCTATAACTATATTTAAAATTGCACTTCTAATCTCTTTGGCTTTTTCACTTTCAGATATAATCATTGCCATATTTAAAAATGCCTTAAATGAAAAAATTCCTAATATAGTGGTACCGACATTAATGTCGGTACCATATAGCATTTTAGACTGTTTTTTTAGTGATTTCAATGCTTCTCCACGCAGAACTCTATACCCATTTTCTTTAAGTTCTTCTTGATTACTATCCATATAGCGCTCAATTGTTCTTGTATCCACTTCAAAATAACTAGCTATCTGCTGCTTTGTGAAAATCACCTCATCATCATATAGAATTCCTTCTACTTTTAACTGCTCCTGAATTTCAAAAACTGCATAGTCATTATTTAGAACATTTTTTCTTGAAATTAAAGATTGTGTTAAATCACCCATGCTTTTTCCTCCTATTCTTGTAAACAGAATACCACTATACAAACATAGCCTACTAAAGGTAACTTATATTACATAAACTTTTTAATTAACTCTATTGTATTTATTCATAAGCATCAAAATAAATATTAAATTATCTATTTATTCAGACATATTTATTATATCGTACTTCCACTGCATTATCTATTATTAGTACTGGGTTACTCAAAAACTCTACTCTCAAACTATTAGTTTGAAATTAGGATTCTATTTTTTTATTTTTTTATATGTTTTTCAAAACAGTAATCAAATATTCTTCTAAACCTATTTTCATCATATATTATATTTCTAAGCTTTTCTAATCTTTCATTGTTGACCTTTAAGTCTAACCATAGATTCATGTAGCTTACTTTTCCATATTTAGTCTCAATATGCTCTTTAGCTCTTATAAAGTGTTCCTCTTTATCAAGTTGTGGATATTTATCCAAGCCAAACAATACTGTTCTTTCAATTATATGAATAGGCACTAAATCTCTATCAGCATCAGCAACTATTTTACCGTATATTGTTTTTGGCTCAACTTTAGCAGAAGCACGATGGGCAAGTATAGCATCTGCTATTATTTCTTTTTCTTCCTTGTTAAAAAATTCATCTAGTTTCTTATCTTTTAGCATAATCTCTTTGGAGAAAATTTCATGCCTCTCTCTTTCAACTGCTAAGCCCAGATCATGATAGGCAGCAGCTGTATAAACGATGTTTTTATCTACATCATAGTTTTCTGCAATTAGCATACTGTTTTTTATAACGAATCTAACATGGTTTTCATTATGAGCTTTATCATTATTTTTATAACGTGGAATTATTTCCTCTTCTATATATTTATTAGTTCTTTGTTTATCATTTTATTCCTCCAGTATTTATATATTTATACTGTGTATTGGCCTCTATATTTCTATTATATCCTATTACTATTATCTATACAGAATGTTTATTTCACTTAGATTATCTTAGTTTGCTATGTTGTTTTAAAGGGATAAAAGGTATATGTTGTATACAAAATATGTTCGCGTACCTATAGTTAAAAATAATAGAAAGTTAAAGATTAGTAGAAAGTATAATTATAAAAAACGCCAACCCCTATTAGATGTTGGCGTTTCTTATAATTATTAGCATAGGCTCTTATATAAATAATCTAGTTAAACGCCGCAACAACCCCACCATTGTAATTATCTTCTATATAAGTTTTTACTTTATCAGATTGAAGAGCACTTAAAAGTTTTGTAAATTTTTCTTCATCTTCCTCACCATCTCTTACAACTACAACATTCACATAAGGAGAATCTGCATCTTCTATAATTAGGCCATCATTTACTGGGTTTAGACCCGCTTCCAAGGCGTAATTACCATTTATAATTGCTGCATCCACTTCATCAAGAGTTCTAGGTAAAAAGGCTGCTTCAAGTGGATTAATTTTTAAGTTTTTAGGATTTTCTATTATATCCTTTTCTGTTGCATTTAGGCCTGCATCTGCACTTAATTTAATAAGACCATTGGCTTCTAAGAGCAATAGGGCTCTTCCTCCATTTACATTGTCATTTGGTATAGATATTTCTGCTCCATCTTTTAAATCTTCTATTGAAGCTATGCTAGTTGAGTATAGAGCCATTGGTTCTATATGCACTCCCCCTAAAGACTTTAATTTCATTCCTTGATTTTCTACAAAATCTTCTAAATAGGGCTTGTGTTGAAAGAAGTTTGCATCTATATCGCCATCATCTAAGGATGTGTTTGGTGTTACATAGTCAGTAAATTCTACTATTTGCACTTCAACTCCTTCTTCTTTTAATTCTTCAACTACTAGTTCTACTAGGCTTGCGTGGGGTTCTGAAGATACACCTATTATAATTGATGATGCATCACCATTTACATCTGATGTCCCTCCGCATCCTGTAAGTAAAGACAAGGATAATACCACTACTAATGCTATTGATAATATTTTTTTCATTTTTTTATTCCTCCATTTTTTTAGTTATTTATCTTTTATCTAGTATTATTGTTAATCTAGTTCCTATAAACTGAACTCCTTGAACCAAAATTATTATAATTGCTAGGGATACTAGCATAACTTTTGTATCAAACTTATATAGGCCAAATCTGATAGCTAAGTTTCCTAGTCCACCACCACCTATAGCTCCTGCCATGGCAGAATAGCCTATCAAATTTATTATAGTTAGAGTTATTCCAGATATTATAGAGGGTAGTGATTCTGGTATTAATACCCTTCTAATGATCTGCCATACGCTAGCCCCCATTGCAAGGCTTGATTCAATTACTCCCTTATCTATTTCTCTGATGCTAGACTCCATAATCCTAGCTACAAATGGAGCTGCAGCTATAGAAAGTGGAACTATGGTAGCTGTTGTACCTATAGATTTTCCTACTATTATCTTAGCTAAGGGAAAAACCAAAATCATTAGAATAATAAAGGGAATTGATCTCAATACATTTATAATTCCACTTAATACCTTATTAAAAAAGGGTTTTTCCCAGATACTGCCTTTTTCTGTTACTACTAAGAGTATCCCAAGAGGAAATCCTATTGTTAAGGAAAAAATAGTAGCTGCAATAACCATGTATATAGTTTCTAGGGTTGGGGTTAAAATTAAATCTGCCATTATATCACCTCCACATTTACATTTTCATTTTCTAAATAATTTAATACTTTTACTACTTCTCTTTCTCCACCTATTAATTCTAATATGAGATGCCCAACATTTGTTGCTTGCAAGGTATCTATAGAACCCGATAATATATTTACATCTATGTCAAAGGTTTTTATAAGTCTGGACACTATAGGTTTTTTTGAAGATTCTCCCATAAATGCTAAGCGTATTAACTTTCCTTTAAAGTCTTTTGGATTTAGTATTTCTTCATCTATGCTAGGATTTATAGATGAAATAAAGGCTTTAGCTATTTTTGTTTTAGGACTCTTAAATAAATTTTCCACTGTATTTTCTTCTATTACTTTGCCATCTTCCATTATTGCTACTTTGTCACAAACTTGTTTAACCACTTCCATTTGATGGGTTATCATAACTATTGTCAATCCAAACTCATCTCGTATTTTCTTTAATAATTTTAATATAGATTTTGTAGTATGAGGATCTAGTGCTGAAGTTCCCTCATCGCTTAATAAGACTTTTGGATTGTTTGCAATCGCTCTAGCTATGGCAACTCTTTGTTTTTGTCCTCCGCTTAGTTGACTGGGATAGCTATCTCTTTTGTCTTCTAGTTCTACAAATGTTAAAAGTTCTTCTATTCGATATTCTATGTCTTTTTTGCTCCACTTTTCTAGGTAGAGGGGGAAGGCAATATTTTCATATACTGTTTTTTGTGCTAAGATGTTGAAATGTTGAAATATCATTCCAATTTCTTTCCTTTGATTTCTTAAATCTTCTTTACCTAGAGATGTTATATCTACATTGTCTATAACAATCTTTCCAGAGCTGGGTTCTTCTAGTCTGTTTAGACATCTTATAAGGGTTGATTTACCAGCTCCACTTAAGCCTATAATTCCATAGATTTCAGCTTTTTGAATATTTAGAGATACCTTATCTACTGCTATAATTTGAGAAGCAGTTGTATAGAATTCCTTTGTTACACTATCTAACTTAATCATATTATTCCTCCATTACTCAATTTTTAAATAAAAAAAAGCTCTCATCCCTTTGCATATGCAAAGGGACGAAAGCTAAAGCTCCGTGTTACCACCCTAAATTTATATTCTTCTCACGAAGAATAACTCATCAAGTACGCAAGGTATAAACCTCTAAATACTCTAACACTATAACGTGTGCACACGTAATTATTTAAAATCTTCAACAATTAGACTCCAAGACCATATTCAGCTTGCTATTTTTTATCCCTTTTCACCTGGTGGGACTCTCTGTAAAAACATTCGCAGACTTACTCTTCTTTTCAACGTCTTTTATAAATATTTATTTACTTCATTAGATGAAATTATAGTACGCAAAAACCTCTTTGTCAACAATTTTCACAATAATTTTTTACAATAAAATTACATTACCACCCAATTCTTCCGCTGTTACTGGATTGCAGGTTGTGAATATCACCTGATGTTTTTGTGAAAATTCTTTTATCATATCTATAGCCAGTTTCTTTCTTTCTGGATCCATGTCCACTAGGCAGTCATCTAATACAAGTAATCCTGTCTCTTCTTCCTGTAGTGTCTCTGCCAGTGAAAGTCTTACTGCAAGGCTCACAGAATCTTTAGTACCTGTTGATAAGAGATTCAAAGGAATCTCTGATTCTTTACTGTTTATTAATCTCATATTTAGGGAATCATCCAAATTGTAAATTTTATAATTTCCGCCTGTAAGAATACTAAGATACTTAGACATTGAATCTAGTAATGGTTTGTTTGTGTCTTGGTCCATTCTCTCCTTTACTGAATTAAAGGTATCTCTTAGTTTCAGTAGCTTTTTCCCTCTACTCAATAATCGTTCAAACTGCTCATTACTATATTGGTAATCTTTCTCTAACTCCTCATATGATGTATCGGGCATATCATTTTCAATCTCTAAATAAACATCTTTTTTCTTGTGATAATCTTCGTTGTATTCCTCAAACTTGGATCTGCTTTCGTCAAGTTTCTCAAAATAACTCTCTATGGAGTCAAATTCCAATGGTATTTCTTTAAGGCTACTTAATTCTTTAGTAATCTCTTTTAATTCCACTTTTGAATCAATTATCTTATCAAATAAAACATCCTTGGTAGTATATTCTTCAATTAATACCTTTAACCCTTTTTCAATATTACTCTCTTCAACTCTTCTTGTCAGCAATTCCTCCGTTTTGTTATTTATATCATCTTTGATTTCTTGAATATTTCTAATGTATCCAACTTTATCTAGACTTTCAAGTTTAGCTCTTAAATCTTCTAGAGTCTCATCACCAAGTATAATTTCTAACTGAGCTGAGGATGTTGAAATATCATTATTAAGCTTAGTTAGCCTTTTATATAGGTGCTTAGTTTCTTCTATAGAATCCACTCCATATAGAGCTAATTTTTTATTTATATCCTCCAAGTACTTTTCTAATATTTGCGTTATTTCATCTATGTTTTGTTTTCCAGATGCAAGCCTTAGCTCAAGGCCTAAATTACTTTTAATTGTAATAAGTCCTTCTGAAAAAAAATCTTCTCCTTCAGATAATTCTTGAGACCCTTCATTTCCTTTATCTACAAATATCTCCATTCCATCAGGTAGTCTTATAAGCTTTCCTGAAATTGACCCTGCATTTATTGTCGCTTGTAACTTCTCTGCTTCCAGGTTGATTTTTTCTAAGTGAGATAGATCTTCCTCCGAAATTTCAGGCATTTCCTTTAGTTCTTCCTTAGCCGCTTTTATAGTCTCTTTAGTCATGCTAGCTTTTTCAATTTTATTCTCAATATCTTTCTTTAATTCAGAATTAGCAGCTAGTTCTTTTTCTTCATCAAGAATTTTTAATTCCTTGTCAATAGACAAGAGCTTTTTTCTAACCTCTTCAAGGCTTTGTTCCAGCAATGGCCAGTCTTCATAGGTTTTCTTAAGGCTTTTACTTTCTTTTTCTAATTCAAAAAACTTAGGTTCAAGTTTGCTTCTTTTTCTTAAATCAGGTTCTATTATTTCTAACTCCTTTTTTCTTATCTTTAATTCTTCAAGCTTCTCCTCTATTTTCTTTAGGCTTTCATATGCATCTTCAAGCTCTTTCTCTTTCAGCTGAGTTTCTCTTTTTATTTTATCTAGTTTTTCTTTTTCATAGAAGCTAGCAAGAATTGTTCCTATTCCTTTAGTGTATGGATTATTTACGCCTCTATTGTTTTCAGGATATTCCTTATCAATATCCCATCTTTTAAACATTAATTCAATATCTTCATCTATCTTTTTTTCTAATTCATCAAGTGACACTCCATCTAACTCCATCACTGATTTTCTAAGTAAATCTCCAATTTCGTATACAGTACTATCATCTGATGTCATTAGGCTTAAGGCTTCTTTTAAATCTTCCTGTCGTGAGAATATTATTCTTTTGTAGGAACCCTCTCCATATCTGAGCAATTTGCTAAGATTTTCGCCTATTGAGCTTTCATCCCTTAATGTAGATCTATCTGGACATATAAGCTTAATCGAAGGTACACTGCCCCATTCCTTTTCTAGAATATATTCTTCTTCTTCAAAGTCGAGAACGACTCTTCCATGAGCATTGTCACCATTTGGATATGGCAAAAACCTTTCTTTAAACTCCAAATCTTCCTTTAGCTTATCACCAAGTTTTATTCTATTAAAAAGGGTTGCTACAATTCCATTTACCATAGTACTTTTCCCTGCTTCATTCGGACCAAGAACTATATTCAAATTATTATCAAACTTAAAGGACTGGTTTTTTAAACCTGCAAATTGATTAGTAGAGAATTCTTTAATTATCATTTTTGACCTCCATAATCATTTCGTATGCCATCTGCAATGCTTCTTCGTCTTCTTGCAAAGCGAAGAGAAATTGTTCGGGAAATGAATCTTGTGTAAATTCCTTTTCAATCTTTTCTTTGTTTATCCTTATCTTCAAATCAGAATCCTCAAAGATTAGGTACAAAATCTTTTCTTCGATTTCTTTAAAAACTTTTTGCCTATGCTTATATGCATCTTCATCAACTATTCCTGAAACTCCTATTCTTGCAATAATATTTTCTGGGTGTTTACTTATTAGATTATATATCCTACTGTAATCTTCTATGCTACTAAGTGTATAATTTTCATCTGCGAATCTATATTTTCCTGTCTCCACTAGCTTTGATTTTATATTCTTGTCTTTATCAATATCAATAATCCAAGCATTACCATTGTGTTTACAATCCATACCATCAGGCTCTGGTGTCCCTGGATTATGTACTTTCCAGTTATCTATAGATAGCACATCAGGATAGACAATATGGGAATGTCCTAAAAGCCATACATCCACTGGGATTACTTCTAATTCTTTTAAATCCATATTGAAATACATATTATCAAGATCGGGAGATATACCTGTTAATGATCCATGTGCTATCCCAATATTAATTATAGTATCATCAATTTCTTCTCCAGCAATCCATGCTAGATTATTAACCTCTGAATGCTTAGAATGACATGGCGCAGGATAAATGGTGGCATCAAGTCCATAGTCTTTTAAAGAATAGGGTCTCTCTTCCTGTAGAAAGATTAATTTATCATCCACTAAATTATTGAATGTTTTCCATAGGTCAACCATTTCATTTTCAAAATCATGGTTGCCCGGTAGAAGACCAATACAGTTACCTGTAAACTTGTTTAGATGTTTTGCAACAGTAGCGATAGTCTTTTTATCAATGCCAGTGGTTTTATCGAATAAGTCCCCTGCTATAACAAATATGTTGCAGCTACTCTTATTTGCCATATCTATCATGTTTTCTATTACATCGATTCTGGCTTCTCGTAGCATCTTGCTAATCTCTTCAGGATACTTATTAAACCTCATTCCTATATGTACATCTCCTGTGTGAAATATTTTAATCCCCATGGGTAACCTCCTAATATATGAACGTCTAATAATTTGTTTATTCCAGCATATTTTCATTATATCTTAGTTCTATTTTTTTATCTATTGATGAAAAACCGGTACAAAATAAAATTGGCTAGAAATACCAATAAAATTATTGGTCCGATAATATCCTTTTATAATTTCTTGATATAAAAGAGGTGAAAGTACTAAAAAACCAGGAGTATTAAGTATCATAGATGATTTTAATGGTGTCCTTGCAAATTCACTTGTTGTAAATCCTATAAATATCCAAAGTACTATAAACAGAATCCCTATAAATTCCAATGGTAACATACTATCTTAATTTGCTATCATCCATTCGTCCATTAAAAAACTTAATCAAAATAGAAAAAGACCTAGTATAAACAAAATAATTCTTCTACCTAAACCTATTTTGAACATAGTTTTTTAATTATTCTTGCTCAACATTTTAGAATCTCAATGATCTAATAATTTTTGTTTTGATTATTATTGTCTAACCTTTCAAGAATACCAAGGGCCAATAAACCTACAAACATATATGGTATTAAAAAAACATTATTAGTTGCAAATAGAACTACTACTATAATCACTATTATAGCTCCAATTGTTTTCAAAAAAACACTTCCTTACAATATTTACCAATATCCAGATGTTTTAATATGGTAATATTAAAATTATACTTTAAGTCCTATAGGTTAATCCATTATTCTTATGTAAACATAATAGCTAAAAATATGGTCTAATTCAGTTCGTCTGTGATGATAATCCCATGGACAGTAATATCCCAGGTATGATAAACATAATTGAATAATATGAAATATCCCGAAGGCTCAAGTTTGGAGATGTAGTAATTTTGAAACTAATTAATGTAGCAATATATATAAGTATAAAGGAAATAGAAGCTATCACGTAGTACCTCTGATTCTTTGTAGATATATATTTATTTGACCAATATTGTAAGATTAATCCTACAATTCCTCCTACTGACAAGTATAAAGCAGGAAGTGCAATTAGAATATATAAACTCAGATTTTTAATCTCATAATAAGTCTTTCCCGTTAAAAGCAATTCAAGGCGATAGTATGATATACAAAAAACACATACCAAAAGTGATATTGACCAAATTGTGATTTGCTTAATTGTATCTTCTCTTTTCATGTTTATTCCTCCAATACTCGTTATATTACTAGATTTGACTATAACTTAGCTGTTTTTTGCTAATCATAATCTATAACGAAATAAGAGGAGGATTTGTTACACTTATTTTAAAATCTTTATTATTTATTTTATAAACGCAAGGCTTTCTGCCATAGATACTATTTCTTGTTGGTCAAGTTTTCCCATTAGCAAGAAACTATTAGTATCTGTAAACCAAAGTAGAGTTTTAAGACCCTCTTTAGATACAAGAAACCCTTTATATCCATTTATAGTTATATCTTCAGTAATTGCATCTTCAGTATCCAATTGAAAGTCTGAATTTAATCCTGATTGTAAAAATTCTATCTTATCTCCATTGTCATTCTCAAAATAAACAACCCTTAATTCTCCATAACTTTGAGCATCTGATTCTATATAACCTATTGGTATATATGTCGGATAAAAAAATGATTTTTCTAAAATAATATTACTACTGGTTATTTTATCAGACTCTTCTTCAAGACTAAAACTTGTATATCTTTCTGTAACTTCGGTTACTAAATTAAAAAATCTAATTCTATAAGCTTCAACACTCATTGTAGTTGCAAATCCACCTATTGCTAATACGATAAATATTATAGCAGCTCGTTTAGCAATTGAAATAAAACTACTTTTAAATTTATTCTTTTTATCTTTTTTTATAGCCTCACCAAGATACCCCTTAAACCAGTGATCTAATTCTTCTGGGAAATCTAAATCCTTAGATTTCTCAATTATATCATCAGCTTCTCTAGCAGTATTTTCAGCATGAATACTCCCTATATATTTATAAAACTCTTCATATATTTTTTCTTTTTGGTCCTTGTTTTCCATTAAGTGCCACCCCCTCGATAGGATTTTCATTTATTGATTTTTTAGCATTAACTGTTTAAGTGCTACTTTTGCTCTATAAAGCCTAATCCTCGCATTTTCATTTGTTATATTAAGTACCTCTGCTATCTCTTTATCATTAAATTGATGGTAGTATTTTAATGTCAATATATTAGCATATTCGTTTTTAAGTTTAGATAGTTTTTCAGTTAATTCTTTTGCTTGATCAAGTCTAATAACTACATCGTCTAAGGGAACCTCATCGGATTCTATTCTGCCGCTTACTTCATCTAAATCTATAAAATATTTATCTTTTTTTCTTCTATAAATATCTATTGAAGTGCTCTTAACTATAGTAACGATTAAGGACTTGGTTTTGTTACAGTTAATATCATCTATTTTTTCAATATAGTTTGCTATTTTTATAATTGAGCTCTGTACTACATCCTCAGACTCATGAGTATTGTGTAATATATCATTTGCAATATAATACATTAGGTTTTTATATTTTATATAAATCTGTTCAAGTTTAGATCTATCTTCTTCTGAATCAACTAATGCAGCAAACATTAACATACTTCCACCCCACTTTATATTAAACTGGCTAATTTTGATACGTAGCCTTATTTAATATTTTGTTTTAATTCAAAAACATTTAATAACATCTTCCCCTTGATTATATCAGAAATGACCTGTTAAAAAATTATGAAGATTCAAGATAAGCTTTATTCGTTGATTCACAGTGTCCTTTGTGGGTGTACCTTTAAATACATTTTAGCGAATGAAAATCCCCTATTAAGTGGGATTTAAAGAATCTAAAAAAATTTTCATAAGGGTACTATATGTTTAGACAACCTAAAAAGCAAAAAACTAAGAAGGATAAAGTCGAAAATACACTCTATCCTTCTTATATCAAATGATTGGGGGCTTTTTATGAGTTTGTCATAATTGTAATTTTGACAAACTCGCTAATGTTCACTACTTAATGCTATTACAATATGCTTTTTAAAACACTTCTCATATCATCTGGGAATTCATGTCCTAGGTTTTCTTTAAATATAGTCCTTACGATCCCTTTATTCTCTTCGATTAGTTTTGCTAATTCCACTGCCATTGAATAACAATCCTCATCTTCTTTTCCACAAATCAAAATTACTTCTATTTCTTTTTCATTTAAAACCTTAATGACTTTCTCAATTTCTTTTTCTATTATAGGTATCCATGGTGATGCTAAAATCAATTTATTACAATTAATATCTTGCTCCAAAATAGATTTTAATAGTTCATTGCAACCAGCTGAAAATCCACATAGCATGTGCTCTTGATATTCTTCTGATCCTATTTTTTTTAATGCAAAAGGCAATTGAACTTTAGCATCGTCTTCCCATCTGAATAAATCTTGTGAGTCTATCTCTGAAGATTGTACATATTCTACTTGATAACCAAAAGACTCTAGAAACTTCCAATCATTTCTACACACTTCTATATTTTGTTGGTTCCCATGCAATGCTATTGCAAGATTTGTCGCTGTTTTTTTCTCCCATGTAAATAACGTGGTAGCATCTTTTTTAGCCTCCATATATCTTGCATCCGAGATGTCTTTACAAATGAGGAACCTTTCTGAATCTTTTATTGAAATCAAATCGTCATCCAATAAAACATCTGGTCGATACCACATTCTTTTCTTTATAATTGCTTCTTCTAAGAAAAACAATGCCTTTTCAGATTGATCACTTAAAGCTGCCAAGCAATATAAGAAGTTATAAAATTGACTACTTGGATCTATATTTTCTTTTTCTGAAATTAAAAATTCATAAGCTTCTTTTGAACCTTCTTTATTTAAAATCTCAATCGTCTTATTTAGTACATTATTTTCATTCATAATTACCCTCACCTTCATTATTTTAGTATTTTGGGCATAAAAATGCCCGAGAGACGAAACATGACCTCTCCCGGGTAATCAAAATCTTACTAAATTTAAACTCTAATTGAAAAATATGCCGGGAGCCATACTTTGGATATAATATATTCTTTTCATAATGAACACTCCCTTTTTTATCATATTTACTAGATATTAACACCCTTGATATATATTGTCAATACCTTCTACTCACTCTATTTACATTCCAATAATGGAGGTATTATAGTTTGATGTTATTGGTCAGGAAGGTAGGGTATCTTAAGGCTAGTCTCCTTTCCATTTTGCATGAATTTGTCACATTTGATATTTTGACAAACTCATTTTTTTAGCAATAAATGAAATATTATTACTTCTCTCTTCTCCAATCAAATTTTTCATAAGGAATTTTTAATTCAATTCCATTGATTTTAACTATATCATCATCAAGCCATTCAATTACAGCTTTCTCTATTCGGTAATCCCAGTAAATATTTTTAGGATTTTTGTTAGAATTATTAAAATTCAATTCACCTCTTATTCCATATGAAGTTGTTGCTCCACCATTTGTAAGGTATGCTTTAATTGTATATTCACCAGAGGGAGATTTTGATTCAGTTATAAATTCTCCTTCTGGCAACCTATTAATACTCATACTATAACCAAAATAATATATTCCATAAGCTACTAATAATATTACAGCCAGGGAAACAATAAACAACTTTTTATTCAAAATAATTCCCCCTTACTGCCTTAAACTTAATTCTATAAATTCGAACTAATAAGTTTATATTTATTTAAAAATGTGAGTTTTACTCAATTGTCATTAATACAAACTCACGTTCAGTCTTTACACTGTCTTTTTTGTAAATTTATTAATAAGCAATCTAACTCCAATATATACGGTTGTCCATAGCATGACATCTGTTATAAATGGTATTAATTCAAATTTATCATGGAAAATATTAATAAAAGAGAATCCAGTATAAGTTATAATGAATCCACGAATTATAGCTGTGGTAAAATAAGCAAGTAAAAATATAATAATCTCTTTTCCCATTTTTCTTCACTCCTTTACTTTACTACAATTTTAATCCACGATCTAAGTATATTTAAAATTATTCTTTTCTAGTAGATTTCTGCTTTCGTTCCTAAGTTTTACTCAATTGGGATTAAGACAAACTGGACAAATCTGTAAAATTTTATGCTTAAACAAGTATAATACTAAAAACTATGGATCACTTTATCAAAACATCCTTATGTAACTTTTGTATAATCCTGTTAGAGATTTCAACAGCTTTACTCCTATTATCTGCTGGAGCTGAAATTATCCACCCATCATTATAATTAAAGCCAACGATTGGTTCTAAAATATCTATGCTTATTTCTTTAAATGTGTCTCCAATATATAAATCACCTATGAAGCTTTCCCAATGTATAATATTATGATTAGTCTCATCATTAAAGGCATATTCATTCCCGTCATCACCATACCCTTGACTCATTTCACCATTTACCACAATTTCTCCTTTGAAGACGCTATCGCCTGAGCTACGAATCTTAGTATAGACGCCAGTAACCTCAATATTAATCAGTTCTTCATACTCGTAGTTTCCAGCCTGGTATTTTATACCCTCCCAACTATATTTTATATCTGTAACTATAGGTGTAGTATATGACATGTAAGCCCAAGTAGAAAAAAATATAATTACTATAAAGGCAATTATAATACCTTTATCAGATTGTATAAAATTCGCAATGGTTTTTTTCAATTATAAAACCTCCTCGTCACCTCTAAATATTCACAAATATTTGATGGATTTATCCATTACTTATCTGAGTTTGTCACAATTGCTATTAAGACAAACTCACAGAAAGTAATTATTTTTTCTTTGAAGATATGAGTAACATCATTGGTCTGCGAAGTTCCTCAGCCATTCCAGGAATAGTTGCTATTGCTTCTTCTGTCGGTGTTGGCTCAATAATGCTTGTAATTTCAAATCCA
>Ga0265295_1001382_pt1 | contig 42772 bp, 37 predicted proteins | sample Munlansysbiofilm_FD_192503 | JGI IMG/M metagenome (GOLD analysis project Ga0265295, IMG submission 192503) | Leachate microbial communities from a municipal landfill in Southern Ontario, Canada - Methane capture system biofilm | ecosystem: Engineered > Solid waste > Landfill > Unclassified ... | reverse complement strand
AGATCTCCATACAAACACCCCCCCCCGGTTTTTGCTGACACGCATCATCCTCAGAACCGAATCTGCGGGGATCCGCACCTTCCGCCTATGCGATCAGGGAACCAAGGCTCAGTTGTAGGAACCAGCCGAGCGTCACCGGAAGAAGAACAGCCGCAGTTGAACGCCGCCATGTGAAGCCAAAGCTGCACGACGCCGCAATGACCAGAAGTACAAAGTTCCAGATCGCGAATGGCTCGACCGATCCCAACACAGTCGCCACCGCTCCCCGAGCGTGAAGTATGGAAGCGAGTGTCGGAGCGACCGGCATGTGCCCCGTGACCAGGACCACAACGGTGAGAGTCGCCGACTTGATGATGCCGGGGGCAGCCGCATAGCCGATGATGGTCAGTGCCTGCGGCATCGAGGTCCGCGCACCCAGAGCCCAGAACGACACGTAGAGGGCTGTGACCCATGCAAACCATCCGAACATCGTGATCACGATAGCTACAAGCAAGCCGGCCGCACGCAGCCCCGCTAGAGCAGTGGTGCTACTGAAACCGACCAGCTCTGCTGCTGCCGAAGTGGGAACTCTCAGGATCACTGCGAACGAATAGGCACTTACTACCGCCAGCATGAACGACAGCGGTCGCAGCCAGTCGGAGTCCGACGCCAGACGCATGAATGTCGCGCCCGGGCTGACGAGCACCCCGACGAACCGACTGATGACGCGCTCACGCCCACACGCCACCTCCTGGAACGGCGGTGCGTCATCGTCTTTTGTTTGCATCATTTACTATGCAACATGCATATACATACATGAACGAGTCCCATATATCCCCTCCCCGCGAGGAGTGTATACAGATCATGCGGCACCGTCAACGGCACATCACGGAACTCCTCATCCCACGAGCACATCTCGGGTCGAAAGCACCAGCTTCTCACGCCGCCAGGAGGCTTGCACCGACCACGACTCCGAATGCGAACAGCCCGAGTGAGACGATGCCGAGAACGATGCCCTGGACTCGAACGTCGCGGCGGCCGCCGCGCAGCAGAACGATGGCGCCGGCAGCACAAAGCGCAGCTACAGCGATCAAGCACACAAAAAGCGTGATCGATGCAGCAAAGGGCATAGCGTCCAGCACGCCAGTGTCGGCCACCTCCACCCCTCCGATCAGTTCATCGTCCAGCCCATGACCCGCATGAACGTCTCGGTCGGCGACGTGAGTTCATCACCGACGACGAACGCCGTGATGAACTGGCCGACGAACATGCTCAACAGCGTTCGTACGCGCAGGGAGACATCTCCGGCGTCTGCCTCGATCCCATAGTACGCGTCCACCACGGGGACCAGGCGCTCAAGGCGAACAAGGATCGGACCTGCCACACTCTCGCGGAACGCCGTGCGGAACACCGGGCTGTGCATCGACGCGATCATGACGGTCCGGACCACAGGCAAGTAGCTGCCCACGGCCTCGGTACGGTTCACGAAGATGGTCTCGAACGTCTCGGCGATACGCGATGGCTCTGCTGCATCCAGCAAAGGACCCACCTCGGACTTGATCCGTGCACTTACGCCCGTGATGAGAGCGAGGCAGATATCCTCTTTGCTCGAGAAGTGCCGGTACAGCGCGGGCTCGCTCACACCGACGATCTCGGCGATCTCACGCATGCTACCTGCGTCGTAGCCCTTCTCGGAGAAGACCGCCACGGCGGCGTCTAGGATCTCGCTCTTGCGATCGTCAGTGGCGTCTCTGAAGAACCTGGGTTCCGAAGCGAGTCGCTCCACTTCAGATCACTCCCCTCTCGCTCCGCTCGCGTGTGACGAGGTGGACGAAGACATCTTCGATCGACGGCTCGATGGACGTCGCGGACGTCCCGGGTAGGTCAGCTCGTACGATAGCAGCATCGAGGCGCTCTGCGGCATTACCCCCAGAGCCCATGTTCACGTGGAGAAGGGCACCGCTCAGATACACCTCCTGAACATCCTCATCGGCTTCGAGTGCGGTAAGGATCGCATCGACATCGGAGGACTCCACCTCGAATATCTCATCGTGCATCTCACGCACGCGAATATCCTCGGGTGTGCCGATGGCGATGATGTCGCCGCGGTAGATGAAGGCAAGCCTCGAGCAGTTGGCCGCCTCATCCATATAGTGTGTGGTGACGAACAGAGTGACCCCGCTGGCGGCCAGCTCGTAGAGGAGCTCCCAGAAGTCCTTGCGGGCCAGCGGGTCCACGCCAGAGGTCGGCTCGTCGAGAAAGACCAGCTCGGGCTCGTGGATGATCGCGCAGCCGAGCGCGAGACGCTGCTTCCATCCAACCGAGAGGTTGCGCGCCAGCTCGCCTTCACGCCCCACCAGATCGGCCATCTTGAGGATGTACTCCCGTCGGGCGGCGAAGCGCTCGCCATCGAGGCCGTAGACGCCGCCGTAGAAGCGCAGGTTCTCGTCCACCGTCAGATCCTCGAAGAGCGAGAACTTCTGCGACATGTAGCCGATGCGCGCACGGACCGCCTCGGCATCGCCCGCCACGTCGAGACCGAGCACACGGGCACCTCCGCCGCTGGGTGCGATGGTGCCACACAGCATGCGGATGGTCGTGGTCTTCCCACTCCCGTTGGGGCCGAGGAAACCGAATATCTCGCCGGCCCCCACCTCGAAGGAGACGCCGTCGACTGCGACGAAGTCGCCGAAGCGCTTGCTGAGGCCCTGCACCGAGACAGCCACACCGGGCGCACTCGGCGCAGGTGGCTCAAGCTCGATCTTGCGTTTGAAAAACGACATCTGTGGTTCCTCTCTAGTCCGCAAGCTGCTTGCGGAATCGTGATATCCCGAAGCCGAAGACGACGATAGCGAAGACGGCCATGGCGACGAACTGCGGCCAGAGTGCGGACATGCCGGCACCCTTCATGGCGTTGCTCCGCGCGATGACGAGTATGTAGCGCATCGGGATGAAGTACGTGAGTGGCTGGATCGCTGCAGGCATCGACTCGATGGGGAAGATGAAGCCTGAGAGCACCATGGTGGGGATGAGGATGAACATGGTGGTCTGCTGCGCCTGATGCCGCGTATTGGAGATCATCGAGATGATAAGCCCCTGGCCGATCCCCGTGAACAGGAACAGCAACAGGCCGAGCGCCATGATCCACGCGGTCCCGTAGAACGGCACCTGGAACCACAGCACGCCTACGACCATCACCGAGAGGGTCTGGATGATGGCGATACCCACGTACGGCACCACCTTACCGATAACGTACTCGGCGCGACCGATCGGCGTGACGAAAAGCTGCTCGAGGGTACCGCGTTCTCGCTCACGCACCACCGCCTGGCTCATGATCGCCGAGACGGAGAGCATGAGGATCATCGCGACGAGGCCGGGAATCATGGCGTTGACGCTCCTGAGCGACGGATTGAACAGCACCCGCACCCGGGCGTCGATACCGGGACCATCGGGCACCGCGCCAAGCGCAGTGAGCCGCTCACGCTCGTAGGACGCCACGACCTGCGCGGCGTAGCCGCTGGCCACCGACGCGGTCTTGCTGTCGGACCCATCGACGATCACCTCCAGCGGAACCTGCTCGCCAGAGGCGATATCGCGCTCCATGCCCGGCGGCAGCAGCACGGCCACCATCGCTGTGCCCTCGTCGATGGCCGGCTGGACATCATCTTCCGAGTCCAGTCTGTCCACTATCTTGAAGTAGCCCGAAGCCGAGAACGCCTCGGTGATATCGCGCGACATGACCGTATGGTCCTGGTCCACGATCACCGTCCGGATGTTGGTGACATCGGCACCCACCACGTAGCCGAACATGATCAGCTGCATCACCGGCATCAAGAAGATCAGTGGAAGCATCATCTTGTCACGGGACAGTTGCAGGACCTCTTTCCACATGAGCAGTCCGATACGACGGAGGTTCATGTTAGAGCCTCCTTGAGTATGCGAAGGATGCGAGGGTCAGGGAGACCAGCGCATAGACCAGCAGTGCGCCGAGTTGTGGGAGCACGGTAGCCACATCGGCTCCCTTGAGGAAGACCGAGCGTGCGATGACCACCATGTAGCGACCCGGGAACAGGTACGAGATGAACTGCAGGGCGGGTGGGATGCTCTCAAGCGAGAACGCAAACCCGGAGAGCATGAAACCAGGGAGGAAGCTCACGAGCAGCCCCGCCATGTTGGCGAACTCTACCGAAGAGGCGCGTGCCGAGATGAGCAGCCCGATCGCGAGTGACGAGAAGACGAACAGCACGCTTCCCAACGCGAGTGCGAGTACGCTACCACGGAGCGGGACCCCGAAGAGGAGCACTCCCACCGCCACGATGACCGCGGTCTCGACGAATGCGAGTATCAGCCATGGGAGCACCTTACCCACCATGAGCTCCCCGCGCCGGATGGGCGAGACGGTGAGTTGCTCGAACGTCCCCTGGTCGCGCTCTTTGACCAGCGAGACAGCCGTCTGCTGGATGGTCACGATCATGATAATGACGACCATGAGTCCGGGGATCAGGAAATCCGCCGAGCGCCGGTCGGGGTTGTACCACGTGCGGATCTGTGGTGACAGACTCCCCATCGACGTCACATCCATGCCCCGAGACTCGGCCCACCCGACCAGGATCTGCCTGTCCTGGGTGGACGAGAGCGCAGAGGCGTAAGCGCGCCCGAGCTGTGCGGAGTTGGGCTCGCTACCGTCGATCAGGACCGCCACGTCGGCCTTGTCACCGCGAGCGATCGCATCGGCGAACCCCGGGCGGATGATGACAGCTACTTTGGCACTGCCTGTGTCGAAGGCGCGATCGGCCTCGACATCGCTCTCGATATGATCGACCACGCGGAAGAACTCCGAGTGCTCGAACGACGCAAGGTAATCGCGCGACTCAGCCGAACGGTCCTGGTCCAGGATCACCGTGGGGACGTCGGTGACGTCGAAGGAGATCGCGTACGAGAAGAGCAGCAGCTGGATGACGGGCAGCACCAGGATGCTCGCGAGCATCCTGGGGTCGCGCCGGATGTGGATGAACTCCTTGCGCGTCACGGCGGCGATACGGCGCAACAGGGACATCATGCGTTCGCCTCCCCGGACCGCGCCTCGGCTATGACATGCGCGAAGGCCTCTTCCATGCAGACGCGCTCTTCACCGGTCTGCGCGCAGACGCGCTTCTTGAGCGCACCCGGCGTCTCGTGCAGGAGGATCCTGCCGTTATCCATGAAGGCGACTTCCGTGCACCGCTCGGCCTCGTCCATATACGGCGTAGCTACCAGCACCGTGATGCCTTCGCAGTGAAGGCCGGCGATGATGCGCCAGAACTCGCGGCGAGCCACGGGATCCACACCTGTGGTGGGCTCGTCTAGGAGCAGTAGATCGGGGTCGTGCATGAGCGTAACGGCAAGCGCCAGCTTCTGCTTCATGCCACCGGAGAGGTGCTGTGCCTGGCGTCCGGCAAACTCGGTGAGACCACTGAACTCCAGGAAACGCTTCGCCCGCGAGTCCATCTCCTTGCGCGGCACACCACGTAACTCGGCGAAGAAGTCCAGGTTCTCCCGTACGGTGAGGTCCGGGTAGAGACTGAACGCCTGCGACATATAGCCGATGCGTGGCTTGATAGCGTTCTGCTCGTGGGATATCGAGTGTCCAAAGACAAACGCGTCCCCTTCACTGGGCGCCAGCACCGTGGCAAGCATCCTGATGAAGGTCGACTTCCCGGCCCCGTCCGGCCCGAGCAACCCGAAGAGTGAGCCGCGCGGGATGGACAGTGACGCGCCGTCCACGGCGTTCAGGTCCCCGAAGCTGCGCACCAGGGAGCGTGTCTCGATGGCGAGAGACCCGTCACCTGCTACGCACTCGCTGCGGAGTCCTTGCCGTGTGAGTACGGAGGTCACTGGAGTTCCACGTCTGCAGGCATGCCGGGCTTGAGCACATCGCTGGAGTTGATCACACGCAGGCGCACCTCATAGACGAGCTTCACCCGCTGCTCCTTGGTCTCCACGTTGCTGGGAGTGAACTCGGCGTTGCTCGAGATGAACGTGACCTCGGCGTCGAACACGGTGTCCGAGGAGTCCACGTATACCAGCGCCTTCTGGCCGAGACGGACCTCGCCGATGCGGGTCTCGGGGATGTAGACGCTGACCTTGAGATCGTCGAGGTCGGCGATGGTGGCGAGCGTCTTGCCCGGTGCAGCGTTCTCGCCCACGGACCCCACGACGCTCGTGATCGTACCGCTGACGGGCGCGGCGATGCTGGTGTAGGACTGCTGTGCCTGAGCCATGGTGAGACCGGCCTTGGCCTGATCGACGCGCGCGGCGGCCTGTGCGATCTCCGCCTGTGTCCCGTCGTCGTTGGTCACCTGGGCAAGCATAGCTTCTGCGGCGCGAACGCCAGCCTCGGCCTGTGCCACCTGCGCGTCGATGATGTCGCTGCTCAACATGAACAGTACCTCGCCGGCTTCGGTAGGTGTGCCCTCGGTCACTGTGGCAGTGGCGATGCGTCCAGCCAGGAGTGGCGAGACCGAGACCGTGTCGGCTTCGATCGTGCCACTGCCTCCCAGGGCCACGACGTCGTCGTCTCCGTTGGTGATATATGTGGAGTAGCCCCACCAGGCTGCTCCAGCTATCGCGATGACCGCGATGACGACAGGGATGCGCTTCTTCATCTTTGCTCCTTAGTTTCCAGACGGCCTAGCGGCCAGTACTCACGATGATGCTTACCGGCGCTCCGGGCGGGAGCCCGTCGCCATCCACGCGTATACGCACACGCACGCCACGGGCCATATGAAGTTCTCGCGTGGCCTGCGTAGTGGGCGGATAGAGATACTCTGTCCCGACCTTCGCGACCGTTCCTTCGAGCGGCTCTTGCAGGTAGTCCGCCTCCACGAGGACCGGGGTCCCTTCTGCGAGCAGCGCTGCATCCGACCAAGACGCATAGGTCTCGACGAACGTGTCTGCATCCGGATAGATGGTGACGAGAGGCGCTCCGGCGTAGACGGTCGTGCCGGCCACCGGCCCCTTGGCGATGATGCCGTCGACGGGCGAGCGCACCACGACGAGATCGAGCCTCGCCTCGGCAAGCGCTACCCCTGCCTCCGCGCCGGTTGCGGCGTACTGTGCAGCGGTCCGCACGTCTGCGAGGACCGCGAGCGCGTCGGTGACCGTGGCATGCGCCTCGTCGAGCTTCGCCAGGCCAGACTCGGCCTCTGCAATCCCGGCATCGAGCTTGGCCAGCGCCTGCTCGAGCTGCGCGACGATCGCTGCGGGGTCTTTCTGGGCGGTGCCGGATGGCGCGGTAGGGGCAGCACCTGGCGGCATCGTGGCTGGCACGCTCGGCATCGACTGCCGTGCGGCGACCATCTCACGTGCCTGAGCGAGATTGGCCACCACTTCGGCACGACGTCCCCTGACATCGGCGAGCGTCGTCCGGACCTCGGCCCGCTTGGCATCGACGTCATCGCGATTGGCGACAGCGTCGTCGGCCTTCTCGCCGAGGAAAGCCACTGTGGCGGATGCCTCTGCCGCCGATGCCCGTGCGAGCGATACGGCGGCCTCCATAGGTGCAGAGTCGAGCGTGGCGATGATATCCCCCACAGCGACGTGATCGCCGGTGTCCACACCCACTGAAGCCAGACGGCCGGCGACCGTCGGCTGGCCCGGGATCACAGTCCCCGTAGGAGTGTCCGAGCGGAGCAGCGGCACCGTGACGACCTGCTCGTTGACGTAGACCCGTCCGGTGACTTCGACGGTGTCCGGGGTGGTGCGATCGGTGGCGACACGCCAGGCGGCGACACCGACGAGCGTGACGATGGCGACGATGATGACGACCGTTCCCAACAGACGCTTCAATGGGGCTCCCAGGCGGTAGGTGAGTTATCGCTCACTAACATGCGCCGAGGGGACCGCGGTGTCAAGGATTATCTTGGAAGAATGTCCGGCGCCGTGCCCTGCACGCACGAGGACGTCCTCGGGGGTAGCTACAGGGCGGAGTGGCTCCGCTCGCCCAACCGGGGTTTCCGCGGCCAGGCCCCCATCAACCTCATCCTGTCAGGACAGCCCGGTACGATCATCACAGCGCTCGAGAAAGTGGCTGATGGTCGAGCAGATCCCATCACGGCTACTGGTCTCGGTCCGCGTCAGACTCGCGCCGACCTTGTGGTGCCCGAGGACAACACGCCGTCTCCGGACTCACTCGAGGTGATCGGCTTCGATGACCACATGGACGGCGGGATCATCGGCGTCGAGTGAGTGCTCGACTGCCTACGCTCCCGCGATCACACTCAGGAACTCATCCCCGTACCGCTCAAGCTTTGCGGCACCGACACCGTGACACTCGAGGAGCTCCTCGAGCGAGCGAGGCTTTCGCGCGGCCATCTCCATGAGTGACCGATCGCTGAAGACCACGAACGCCGGGACCTGCTGCTCGTTGGAAAGCTCGCGACGCAGGGCCCGTAGCTCCTCGAACAGCGACCGATCCGCATCGGGCAGGGTGGCGACCGCTACTGGCGCCTTCTTGTCCCTCCCTCGGCTGAGACGCTCCTTGGGGCGCGCCAGCCACACGCTGGTCTCCCCGCTCAGGACCCCCTCGGCAGCGGGCATCAGCTTCAGCGCCGAGTAGTCACCGATGTCTTGTCGCAGGTAGCCGTGGTGGATCACCTGGCGAACGATGCTCGCCCATGCATCCTGCGAGTGGCTCTGCCCGGCACCGAAGACCTCCAGCTCGTTGTGGTTCCACTTGCGTACCTTCACCGTGTCGGCACCCCTGAGCACATCGACCACATGCGCCACGCCGAATCGCTGGCCCGTGAGGTGCACCGTCGAGAGCGCCTTCTGCACGTCGGTCGTCGCGTCGTACAGCTCCGGCGGGTCGAGGCAGACGTCGCAGTTACCGCAGTCCCCCTCGAGCGCCTCGCCGAAGTAGCCGAGCAGCGCGCGGCGTCGGCAGGTCGTCGCCTCGGCAAAGTCGGTCATCGCTTGAAGCTTGTGGAGCTCTACCCTCACCTGCTCGGCATCGCGGCCACTCCCGATCAGGGAGCGTGCCGTCACCACATCCTGGAGGCCAAACAGCAGCAGCGCGGCTGCCGGCAAGCCGTCGCGGCCAGCGCGGCCCGTCTCCTGGTAGTAGCTCTCGATGCTCTTAGGCATGTCGTAGTGGACGACGAAGCGCACGTCGGGCTTGTCGATGCCCATGCCGAAGGCGACCGTGGCCACCACGACGCTCACCGTATCGCGCTGGAATGCGTCCTGGACCCGCATGCGCTCCTTGCTGCTCAGGCCGGCGTGGTACGCGGCGGCCGAGATGCCGGCGGCCACCAGCCTGGCTGCAACCTCCTCCGTGCGCTTCCTGCTGAGGCAGTAGACGATGCCCGACTCCCCTGCATGCCCGGCCAGAAAGCGCTCGAGCTGCTGCGCGGGGCTGTGCTTCTCGACGACGGTGTACGAGATGTTCGGGCGGTCGAATCCCGCTGCGAAGAGCGGCGTGTCTTCCAGGTGCAGCTGGACGCGTATGTCCTGGAGCGTCTGCTCATCGGCAGTGGCGGTGAGCGCTATGAGGGGGACCCCCGCGAATCGCTCGCGGAGGCTGCCGAGCTGGCAGTACTCCGGCCGGAAGTCGTGACCCCAGTGCGAGACGCAGTGCGCCTCATCGATCGCGATGAGCGCTATCGGTAGCGTCTGCAGCAACTGCAGGAGCCCACCGTTCATCAGGCGCTCCGGCGCCACATAGAGCGCATCGAGCTGGCCTGTGCGCAGCTGACGGAAGGTGGACTCGGTCTCCTCCGACGTGAGGGACGAGTTTATGAAGGCGGCTCTGACGCCGTTTGCCTTGAGGGCGTCCACCTGGTCTTTCATCAGAGCGATCAGCGGGGAGACGACGATCGCCGTGCCCTCCCGGTGAAGCGCCGGGACCTGGTAGCACAGCGATTTCCCGCCGCCGGTGGGCATCAACACGAGGGCGTCACCGCCGCCGATGATGTGGTCGATGATCTCGCGCTGATGGGGCCGGAAGGACGAGTAGCCGAACACGGTGCGTAGGGTCGACTCGACCGTCTCGGTGGGAGTGGGGTCCGGAGCCGAGGTAGGCTCGGGCTGCAGAACCAGCATCGAATCCCGCAACAGGACAGCCATCTCACGGATGACGTCGCTCGATACACCCGCAGCCTCAAGGGCCTCGGCATCACAGCGATCGCGCAAAATGGCGAGCGCCGGATCGACAACCTCCGATGACTCGTCGTGCAGGAGTCCCAGAAGAAGCTCGACCACCTGCCGACGAACCTCCAACGATGGATGCGCAGCAAGCGCCTCAAGACTCAAGACGTCCTGTGACTTACTGTTTCCTATCATCAACTCCCCCTCATGGTGCAGGCCCGTCGAAGCACACGGGCTAGAGTACCTGAGTACGCAGCGGGAGGGTGAGGGGTCGCGCTCCCTTTGTCGCCAGCCTACGACAGTCCGATGCCGATCATCGTGACGATCTCATCGTCGTCCTATCCCGAGCGCACCCAGCGCTCGAGTTCGCCTTGCAGGTAACCGCATCCTTTCTTTGTGAACTCGTACGCGAGTGCGGCGTCCGCATCTGCGACGGGCTGCGCCGACACATAGCCACCCTCGAGCAGCTCCTTCACGAAACGCACGGCTATCCCTCGGGAGACACCAGTCTCACGCGCGAGGCCATCCGCCGTCGAAACCCCGGCGAGCAGATATGCCGCCATATGGAATCGCGCCCGAACCGCATTACCTTGCGTGACACCAAGGAACATCATTTCGACACCTCCTCGGGTGCTCGGCCGCTTATCGCGGCCGGAGGCACCGGAACCGGCTCGTGCGACATCCCATCGTCCGAGAGGTAGTAGGTGCGCACGCCGAAGACCTCGGCTGTGAACGGCTCAAGGCAGAGATTCCAGTGGAACGCCGTGGAGAGCACTATCGCCGAGGGTGGTGAATCCGGCGGTAGCGGAGCCTGCACGCGGAGCGCTCTGCCCAGGCCGGAGAGCTGTCGAGCTTCGATCACGTGGACGGCCACCGGGCGAAGCGTCTTGAAGACGACGAGGACGACCCAGTCAGCGACCACCCGCTCGGGATCGACCACCATGCCGAAGTCGTCGCCTCGGTCATCGGTCGCCACCGCTATCAGGGCGCATCGCCCGTCCGGGAGCGCTATCCGCGTGCCGCAGACGCTCGGATCGGCTACACCGCCGGTCAGGCCCGCGACGAACGCGCCGGAGAACGCACCAAACATCTCAAGTGACGGCCCCGGCACAGTGTCACCGATCTCGACCATGGCCTCCTCATAGGCATCGATGAAGTCCAACCACGTATCGAGGATGCATGGGGGTTCTTGCTTGATCTGCATGAGTGCCACCTCCACGAGAAGTGTGGCAGGTGGGTCTGACATGCGAGTCTCAGGCGAGGCTGGACTAACCCTCCCACCCCGTACGCTCCTCTGCGGCCATTGCAGACCCACCCGGTGCCTTCAAACCGAGCAGGAAGTCCTCTTCCTCATGCTTGCCTTCACTCCGGCTCTTCTCCACGCGCACCATCACGGGTATCCGCGTGAACAGTCCGGACAACAACGCCTCGCCTGTGTTGAGATTCGGTAGCGCCTTCGCCTCGTCCTCGCCCATCGTCTCAACCACATCGCGGATGTACTTCTGGTCGTTCGGGTTCACGATGCGCAGGATCAGGTAGCTGTTCGCCTGCGAAAGCACGGTGGCATCGATACGGTTGGGGCGCTGCGAGATGAAGATGAGCCCCATGCCGTACTTGCGACCCTCGGTCGCTATCTGCTTGATGACCGGCAATGACGGCACATCGGTCCCACCGCCCGCGGTCCATCCCGGGATGAAGTTGTGTGCCTCCTCGATGACGGTCAGAAAGCGTGGCACCTTCTCATCGATCCTGTCGCTCAGCAGTCGGGAGAGCACGCCAGCCACAATGGACTGCCGCAGCTCGTCCGTGTAGCCCTCGAGCGAGACGATGGCCACAGCACCACCCTTGATGATCGTGTGTATGTCCTTGGATGACGGCAACTTCGTGGAAGCAGCCGAGTATTTCCGGTTCGTCTTGATCATGCTCCAGTACTGCCAGCCAGCACGTCGTGTCTGCCGGCGGACCGCGTTTGCCGTAGATGATTGAACGTTCAGGCCTGCCGAAAGACGAGCGATCTCCTTAGGCAGCGGAGCGCGATCGTCAACAGCCTTGAGCATCGCGATCTTCTCCGCCACCTCCGCAAGCGCATAAAAATGGTCGTTGTCGAGTGTCTTCTGCAGGCCGCCGACCTCGTTGTCACGCAGCGCCGCGTCGAGCACAATGCGCTTCGACCCATCAACCAGCACTTCGAGGATCCCGGTCAACAGCTGCTCCTGAGGCGGTGAGATGATCTCGCCGGACATCCCTCGGATGTAGCCGAGTACCTGGTCGAACTCCTCGTCTGCAAGGCGGATCTCGGGCAAGTACGTCGTCACTTCTGTGTGCTTCGCGATATGCAGTCCCGAGTAGTCACCGTGCGGATCGAAGATGAGGATCGGGTAGCCCTTGACCATGAGCTCCTCAAGGATCCTGCGCGTGGCTACCGTCTTGCCGGCACCTGTGGATGCCAGAACCGCGAGGTGCCGCGACACGACCATGTGAGCATCCACGAACACACGCACGTCCTTGTTGCCGCGCTCTGTTCCGAGGTAGAGGCGACGATGCTCGGGGGTATCGCCAACGAGAAACGACTCGATCTCCTCCGCAGGCGGGACGTACACGCGACCTGCGGGCTGCACCGGGTACTTAGGCGGCTCGAGCCGGCCGTTGCGTTGCACTCCTACCACACTGCACGTGGCCGTGATCATCTCGCGCGACATGGAGACGACCGAATCGACCGGATCGCGTCCCTGAAAGGCGAGCTCCTGCGCAGCCTCACGCGGGAAAAGCGGGTTCAGCCGCTCGATAGTGCCCACCTTCGCCCACACACGATAGGTCTGGCCAGCCTCGACCGTATCGACTGCCACTAGGTCCTGGGCGCGTACGGCATCCGGTCGTACCTGCATCTGGAACTCAGTCGTCGAGCTCACGCCGACGACGGTGCCCACGGGGGTGTTCACGGGAGTGTTCACGACATCCGTCACGTCTCAGACCTCCGGCCTCGTCTGGCGGCTGCGCTTGCCGCTTCCCTGCATCATGATCATCGACTTCAGCGCCTCCGTATCCGTCATCTCTACAAACTCACCTGCGAGAAGTCGCCCATACTCCGCAAGAATCAGCTGACGATATGCTTTGGTCATCCACGCGGGAATGGCTGCATACTTGTCGACGATGTCGAGCCCGATCGGGAATGCATAGCCGGGCAACATTGACGCATACTCGTATGACCGCCGAAGCACCTCCTCGCACTCCGCGCTGCCGTAACTGGACGGCACCTCGATGCGCATAGGGTACTTGGCCGATGTGACACGCACGAAGGTGTTCTGCATACTTGGGAAGAGAGCGACGCGGTCGTCCGTGATCTTCAGCCGAGAGCTCATCGGGTACCAATCGAGCGCCTCACCCCTGCCGAGCGCCAGCGACAGAAGAATCGCGTCGTTATAGCGGGTCGCATCCAGAATGGCGTTTACCTGTATCCTGGTACCGCGTCCGCGCATGCCGAGCGCGCCGAGCAGGCGATCGAAGACCTCGGGGCTCTTCTCCAACATCTGGCGCACAACGTATCGCGTCACGCTGCGACCAAACGATCGCTCGACCACACCACAGACGAGAACGTTCTTCTCCGCCGCACGCCCCAGCACGTAATGCTGGAGGAACGCCATCATGCACACGGCGGGAAGATGCTGATCGCCGATATCATGCTTGCAGCGCTCAGTGCCATGCAGTTCACACCCTGCGCACCACCCTGCAAACTGGCCGAGAACCTTGAGTACGTGGTCTCGCTCGCCCTTGCCGAGCATCGCCTCGTAATCCTCGGGAAAGAACCAGTGCTCAAAGAACGGGCCACTCACGAACTGGAGGGGGCCGTGCAGCATAAGCATCCGGATGTCCGAGAAGCGGTCATCCTCAAGAGCGGTCACAAGCGCACCGAGCTCCACGAGCTGACGGACCGCATCACCAAAACGCGAATTCGCCTTCAAGCCGCCACGGAGTTGGCCCAGCATCAGTGGGAAGTGATCGAACGTCTCCCGCTTTTCGAGGTCAGCCTCCCCCTGCTTCACCCGGAAGATGCCGGCCCTGACGATGAGGGGGGTGGCGATACCGACGTCGATCTTGGAGATACCGCCATCAACAAAGGCAACCGTACAAGGTTCGAGCGGCTCCTGGGGCACGTAGTTGATGCGATACACGCCATTGCCCTCGCGAAACGCACTGCGCATCTCATGCGCAATACCAAGCGTGGACTGGAAGTAGTCCTGACGAAGATCCTCGGCGACCAACAGCGCGTTCTCGGCGATGCGGACGAAGAGGTCCGGATCAGAACCCAGGCGGTTTGACGGCTCCAGCTTCCTACACTCCCCCAATGTAGATGGCACGTAGTCCTATGGTCGGCGTTATGACTGGAAAGGTAAAGGCTGCTCCCCTGATATCCCTACCAGCATGCCTGGCAATTCGACTCCTGAATCAGCTCTACACTCGATCGGTTCCGGCTCTTCGGCTTCCATCAAGACGCACTCAGCCGGCACTGAGCCCGAAGAACCGCTCGAAGAACTCGCCAAGCATGGTCAGCACACGCTGCTTCTTCTCACCATGTTCACCGTCGGGCGAAAATCGTGAAACCGGTGGCAAGACCTTGGTGATCGCAGTCCCAGTATTTTGGATAGCGCCGTCGCGGAACGCGGTTTCGATGAACATGCGTGTCTCCTCGGGGTGAAGCCCCTCAGACTCAATGATCGCGGCTAGCTCGATCTCACGCCGAGCGCGGATGAACTCTCGCCACTCCTCATCGATCTGCCCGCTAACCGAGATGGAGTCAACGAATGCCTCGATTAGATCCTTTTTGTTCCGCAGACTGGGGCTCGCGTCAACGGTGCGGCTGATCGCAGCTCGGACCTCTACATCGGAGCCATCGCCATGCGACTCTCGCCACTTCTCCACCATGATAAGGATGTAGTCGACGTTGACTTCCACCTGCTTGATCAGTTCGATCTCAAAAACGATGTCGTCGTTGATCGACTCTTTCTCAGCATCCGCCGTGCGCCGGAACTCGGCATACAGATCCAGGTACACACTGCGGTAGTCCTGCTCCTGGCGCTCCGTGAGGAGCTCGTTGCCTGCGAAGCCATCGAACGACGTAAGGATATTCTGCAGGCGCAGAATCGCCCCCAGCAGCACGATGAACGCCTTTTGCTCTGATTCGCCCATGATCGGCGTGCCGAGCGGGAAGTCCTCGAGTAGTTCTGTGACCTTCTCCGAATACTCCGCGTAGTACTCGGCGTACGGTTTGAGCAGCACGATCCCGCAGGCGTCTTTGTTCCCAAAAAGCGCTATCGCATCGTTGGTCTGCTGCTCCAGATCGCGGAAGGACACGATGTTACCGTAGGTCTTCACTGAGTTCAGGATGCGGTTCGTGCGCGAGTACGCCTGAATGAGGCCGTGGGAGCGCAGGTTCTTGTCTGCAAAAAGCGTATTGAGCGTCGTTGCGTCAAAGCCTGTAAGGAACATGTTCACGACGATGACCAGGTCGATCTCACGGTTCTTCATTCGCTCCGACAGATCCTTGTAATAGTTCTGGAACTTCTCGCCAGAGGTGTCAAAGCTCGTGCCGAACAGCGAGTTGTAGTCCTGGATCGCCGCCTCGAGGAAGTCGCGTGACGACTGGTCGAGCGCGTCGGTCTCGAAGCCCTCATCATCAAGGTAGTCATCTACCGCTTCGTTCGCTGCGTACGAGAAGATGATCCCGACTTTGAGCCTGCGGTCAGGGACAAGACCTTCTTGCTGATCTCTGAACTCGCCGTAGTAGCGCTTGGCGGCTTCGATCGATGCCGTAGCAAACAGGGCATTGAAACCCCGCACCCGCTTGCCCGACAGCGAGTAGTACTCGGCGCGCTTGGTCTTCTGGTCAAAATGCTCCAGCGTGTAGGCAACGATCTGCCTGATTCGCTCGGGAGCAAGCAGCGCCTTCTCCGTGTCGATCGCCGAGACCTGCTCGTCAGTGATGCTCTCCGGCAGCTTGATGGTATTCACGTAGTCGATGCGGAACGGCAGCACGTTCTTGTCACTGATCGCATCGACGATCGTGTAGGTGTGCAGCTTCTCGCCAAACGCCTGCTCCGTGGTCTTGAGCTGCGGATTGCCGCCGCTGCCCGCGTTTGCCGAGAAGATCGGCGTCCCCGTGAAGCCAAAAAGATTGTAGCGCTTGAACGCCTTGGTGATCGCGGTGTGCATGTCGCCAAACTGGGAGCGATGGCACTCATCGAAGATGATGACGACATGTCCGTCATAGATGCTGTGGCCTTTGTTCGCAGCGATGAAGGTCGAGAGCTTCTGGATGGTCGTGATGATGATCTTCGCCGAGGGGTCTTCCAGTTGGCGCTTGAGCACGGCCGTCGAGGTGTTTGAGTTCGCGGCACCCTTCTCGAAGCGGTCGTACTCGCGCATGGTCTGGTAGTCGAGGTCCTTGCGGTCGACGACAAAGAGCACCTTGTCGACGCTTGGGAGCTTGGTCGCCAGCTGCGCTGTCTTGAAGCTCGTGAGCGTCTTGCCACTACCGGTCGTATGCCAGATGTAGCCACCTGCGGTGACCTTGCCGAGCTGACGATAGTTCGTGGAGATCTCGATCTTCTGCAGAATGCGCTCCGTCGCGACGATCTGGTACGGTCGCATCACAAGCAGCATCCGGTCGGCGGTCAGCACGCAGTACTTAGTCAGGATGTTCAGCAGCGCGTGTTTCGCAAAGAACGTCTTGGCGAACGCCGGCAGGTCCTCGATGGGCCTGTTGGTCGCATCGGCCCACCACGAGGTGAACTCGAAGGAGTTCGAGGTCTTCCGAGTCCGCTTGGATCCGGCCATCTCGCTCACGTGCTGACGACGAGTCGTGTTGGAGTAGTACTTCGTGAGCGTGCCGTTGCTGATCACGAAGAGCTGCACGTAGTCGAAAAGGCCTGACCCCGCCCAGAAGCTGTCACGCTGATAGCGGTTGATCTGGTTGAACGCCTCGCGCACATCCACGCCGCGCCGCTTGAGTTCAACATGCACCATCGGCAAGCCGTTGACCAGTACCGTCACGTCGTAGCGGTTCGAACGGGCCGCGCCGCCCTCTCCCTCGGCGACCTCGTACTGGTTGATGACTTGCAGCCGATTGTTGTGGATGTTCGCCTTGTCGATGAGGCTGACGTTCTTGGTGGAACCGTCGTCGCGCTTCAGAAGCTGGACGTGGTCCTCTTGGATGCGAACCGTCTTCTCCGTTGGGCCTTCATTCGCGCCGGCGATCCTCTCCGAGAAGAACCGCTCCCACTCGGCATCGCTGAACGTGATTCCATTGAGGGTCTCAAGCTGAGTGCGCAGGTTCGCGATAAGCTCGGATTCGCTCGTGAGCGGCAGGTACTCATAGGCTTGAGACTCAAGGAGCTTGATGAATGCCTGCTCCAAGGCGGCCTCAGACTGATACGCCGTCTCCTCCCCGGTCTCTGGGTAGTACTCGGAAACGACCGTACTCTCCGCGCTTACGGCGATCGGGTCGTAGCGCACGCCTCGTACGTCAAGCATCCAGTCCCCCAAAGATCCGCTGTGCTGACGAGCGTCAGCCCTTCTTCTTGTTCTTCTTGAAAAGCACCATCACGCCCAGCCTGTCGACGGGTCCCACATTAGAGCGAACTGCGTTCCCGAGGCAGCAGCAATCGCCGGTGGCATGATGAACGTGACGATCGCTGCGCAAACGGCCGCGAGGTCACTTGGTGCATCAACCCGCTTGGTCATCAGGAACGAACTCCACCGACTCCGTGCCGCTGGGTTCTCATAGAAGATCTTGGTGAGGCCCAGCGGGGTCTCGGCGGTGAGTGGCGTCCCGCGATGTGCAAACGTTGCGGCGATAGCGGCCGACAACTCAGACCCAAGGATCGATCGGGATTCTGATACAAGCCATATGTCGTAGTAATCCCGCAGACGGCTGTTATCAACGTCTCTGTCTACGATTGTCTCGTACTTCTCCGCGAGCGCCGTTGTTGGCTGATAGGCCAGGATGCGCGGCGCGGCAAGATCCAGAAGGGTTGGATACTCGATCCACGCAGGATCCGGTACAACCGCGTCATCGATCCCGATGTCGAGCTGAAGCTTGAATGTGGCTCCATCTAGGTTGCCTCGCAGCACCACCCTGACTCCGGGATAGACCCGTTCCGTGTTGATTGCGACCGTCTCAAGTTCACGGTCGAAAACAATCCCGTCGTCGGGATACTCAACCGCGAGACACTCGCGCACCACTCCTAGAATAGCTTCGGGAGAGTTGTCGACCCGGCCGAGAAAGTCGATGTCCCGTGTCGGCCGCCCAAGCGATCCGCCCCAGGCCCGGAGCATGGTGGCACCCTTGATAATGAAGCGCTCACTCCAAGCGGTCCTCGACAGACGATAGAGAAAGCGTTCGATGGCGAAGTACTGGAGCACTTGATCGAACGAGTCACCGCTTGCCCTGGCTTCGTTGAGCAGAAGTGCACGAACCGAGGCGGGCACGTTTCTGAGTTCGCGCCGACTCATTCCATCGCCTCCAGGTACGGACGAACAATCTTCGTGACTCGATCGATGGCGGCGTAGTGCATGATCTCGCCACGCGTTGCCTTCCGGCTCCGAAGCGTCTCCCGAAGCGCTTCAAGTGCGACGTCCAGCCCCACCTTGTTCCTGAACTTGAAGCAGTCGGCGACCGTCTTCGCCGGGCTGAACACCTTGACCGGAGTTCCATCGATCGTGTGCTCTTCCACACCCGCCTTAAGAGCCTCACCCGACATCCGATACACCCGAACGGGTGGGTATTCGAACTGCGGATGCCAGTCCTTGGGTCCTATTGCAATGTTCACCAATGCAGGTATCTGCGTTCCGATCTCGTGGAAGTCGAGCGCGCTTATAAGACAGAGGACCGCGTCCGGCACACGCTCGGCCACCGCTACGACGTCGTACTTGCCTGGAGCCGGGAGCTCCGCAAGGCGGTAGACCCCCCGCGAAAGCTGCTCGAGAAGGCCGTCATCCCGCATCCCGTAAAGGGTCGAGTAGTGAATACCGCATGCGGCAGCCTCGCGAGTGCGAAGTGTACCCCCCGCCGCGCGGAAGATTTCCTCTGCAGCACGCACAGCGCTCTCTGACGGTTCTCGTCCCATGATCGCATTGTGATAGATTCCTCGGAGGTTGTAAACATTCTCCGAGGTTTCTATCGCAACTCCTCTCGCCCCTTACTCCACCCCGCGGTTCTCCCAGTCGCCGTACGAGCTCCCGTCATCGCACTTCCACTCAACGCGCCCGTTGCTCGACCGGCCGAGAGCGACTGCTGCCGCGGTTGAGGGTGAGCCAAAGGGAACGTCGCGCGTTAGAATGCCAACATCGCCTCGCACTTCGATGGAGCCGTCCGCGAGGAGCTTGCGATGCTGCTCCCGATAAGAGGCGTACGATCGCTCGGTGCTTTCAGCCTTGCCGGTCTCAGCCCCTCTGGCGACGACCTGCGACCCCTCCAGCATTGTGAACTCGTCGCCGAGCTGCTGCGCCCGTGCGTCGACCTTGTGCTTCTTGTTGGTGAGCGTGAACACCGGTGAGTCCACGGACGCAGTCGACGATTCGGGCGCCGCCTTACGGACGCGAATTGCGTTCACGCCGAGTACCGGTAGGACGATATGCAACTGGTCCAAAAAGGCCTCCATGTCCGAGGCCTGCGCCTCGGAGAGCCTCCTGCCCCGCGGGTCGTTGCCGTTGGCCAGCGTGACGCGAGCTGCCAGCTTCGCGAGTTCCACGAGCCGCCACTCCAGATAGCCCCAGTGTCCCTCGGTGAACGAATCATCCTTGGAGGTGATGAGAATGACCCGGTCCCAGAACTCCTTCTTGGCGGAGTGATCACGGAAGCGGTTGATGAAGTTCTCCGTGCGCCCGATGTAGCAACGGACGCCACCCAGCGCCTCCTCATCATCGCCGAGAAGAAAGTAGGCCCCGTTCCGCTTTGCCTCCGGACGCTTGAGTATGTCGCCAAGGTCAGAGCGCGGCCCCGCGAGCACGTGGCCCGTCCAGCCGGCGATCTCCGCCGTGGTGATCCCGCCCGGTACGCCCTCAACGAGGAACATCTCGATGTGCTTGCCTGTCACGCAACCGCCTCCTCAAAGGTCAGCAAGCGGTCACGGTAGTACTCGTACTGCTTGCGCCGAGCGGCGAGCTCGGCCGGCAGACCGATCGAGAGGTCGTTCACGAGCCCGTCGAACTTGTCGAGGATTGCGACGATGCGAGCCTGCTCTTCGAGGGGAGGGACGGGAATTCTGGCGCGGCGGATGTTCTCGTTGTAGAGGCGCTGGATAGTCCCTCCGTCAGTGGTCCAGTTAATCACCCGGAGCCAGTGGCGCAGGAAGTCGTTCGTGACGAGCGACTCATCGTTGTCGATCCAGACAATGTTGGAGTCTTGGAAGTACGCGGGCTCGCCATCGTACGGAATAACACGTCCGATTGTGCCAGCGGCAGAGATTAGGACATCCCCTCTCTTGGGGAACGAGTAGCGGTTTCGATACTCCTCGTAAAGATCGCGCGAAATGAAGGCGTCAGGTGTGCCGCCGAACGTCCCAATCTTGAAGAACGGGATGTCGCCACAAGGTCCAGTGTCACTCTTGAAGACACGCTTGCACATGGAGACTCGGCCCAAGTCACCCAGCGTCGCCCACCGGACCCCCCCCTCGGGGAAGGTCAGGAGCGAGTCTCGGTAGTGGGCATACTGACGCCGCCGGGCTTCCAGCTCCGCTTCCAGCTCCGCTTCCAGCTCCGCTTCCAGCGTCGTGAACAGATCAAGCACCCGCACGATCTCCTGCTGCACTTCAAGAGGCGGAACGGGGATCGTTTCGTGCACCAGCTCTCGCGATGATAGGTGCTTCACAGTGGACTGCTGCGTGCCTTGCTGCACTCGATTGAGGACGCCCTGGACGTAGTAGTACATGAAGTCCGGGAGCATGGCCTCTGCGAAACCCTGAAGTCGGCAAACCCGCTGGTTGAGCAGCGCCCTCCCATGGCGCCAACGCACGGCTCTGAAGTCGCCGTCCATCCCGATGAGCAAATCCCCGTTGTTAACGACGTACCGAGGGTCGTACTGACCGGAGAAATAGGTCTCCGAGAACCCGGTGTTGATGTCACGGATGCGTATAAGTGGAAGACCGATTCCAGCGGAGTTGAACAGGCGGGATTCAAATGCACATCCGCTGAACACATCGCATAGTGACCCGAGCGGTTTGTGCAGCACACCTTCCGAGCACAGTTGCTGGATCAACTCGTCGATCCGGCTCACGATGCGCTCTCCAGGTCCGCGACGATCATGTCAATCTGCGTCCGCAGCTCCGTCTGCCGCTCGACGATTCGGGCAATCTCGGCATTCAGCAAGGTGATGTCCACCGCGACGCGCATGTCCTCCTGCTCGACGTACGACGACACCGCAATGTTGTAGTCGTTCTCGGCAATCTCAGTATTCGGAACGAGGCGAGCGAAATACTCGGCGTCTTCGCGAGCAGAGAAGGCATCGAGAACCTTCTGCCGGTTCGCGTCGGTGAGTTTGTTCTTGTTGCCGCCCCGGACGAACTCGGCAGATGCGTCGATGAAGAGCGTCGCGTTGTCGGTCTTGGACTTCTTGAGCACGATGATGCAAGTCGCGATCGTGGTGCCGAAGAACAGGTCCGGCGGGAGCTGGATGACTGCATCCACGTAGTTGTTATCGATGAGGTACTTGCGGATCTTGCGCTCCGCGCCGCCTCGGTAGAGCACGCCGGGGAACTCGACAATGGCCGCAGTGCCGTCCACCGAGAGCCAGCTCAAGATGTGCATCGTGAAGGCAAGGTCAGCCTTCGACTTGGGCGCGAGCACGCCGGCGGGCGCGAAGCGCGGGTCGTTGATGAGCAGAGGGCTGGCGTCGCCGTCCCACTTGATGGAGTAGGGCGGGTTGGAGACGATCGCCTCAAACGGCTCGTCGTCCCAGTGCGCCGGGTCGGTCAGTGTATCGCCGTGCGCGAGGTCGAACTGCTCGTAGTTGACGTCGTGGAGGAACATGTTGATGCGCGCGAGGTTGTACGTTGTCAGATTGATCTCCTGACCAAAGAAGCCCTGCCGGACGTTCTCCTTACCCAGCACCTTCGCGAACTTCAGCAGCAGCGACCCCGACCCGCACGCCGGGTCGTAGACCTTGTTCACCTGCGTCTTGCCCACAACGGTGATCCGTGCCAGCAGCTCGCTCACTTCCTGCGGAGTGTAGTACTCACCGCCCGACTTGCCGGCGCTAGACGCGTACATCTGCATGAGGTACTCATACGCGTCACCAAAGGCGTCGATGGTGTGGTCCTCAAAGTTGCCCAACCCAAGCTCGCCGATGGCATCGAGCAGCTTGACCAGCTTCTCGTTGCGCTTGGCCACCGTGTTGCCAAGCTTGGCGCTGTTCACGTCGAGGTCGTCGAAAAGACCCTTGAGGTCGTCTTCACTGCCAGCGCCCACTGCCGAGCCCTCGATGTTGCGGAAGACCCGCTCAAGCGTCTCGTTGAGGTTCTCGTCGTCTGCGGCATGCTTGCGGACGTTTACGAACAGTTCACTCGGCAGGATGTAGAAACCCTTCTCGGCTACCGTCTCGGCGCGGCCGAACTCGGCATCAGCATCAGAGAGCTGCGCGTAGTCGAAGCCCGGGCGTCCCGCCGCACGCTCCTGTGTATTGAGATAGGCGGTGAGATTCTCAGAGATGAACCGATAAAAGAGGATTCCAAGCACGTAGGACTTGAAGTCCCAACCATCAACGGAGCCGCGAAGGTCGTTTGCAATGCGCCAGATCGTCTTGTGGAGCTCGGCGCGTTGGGCTTCCTTGGTCGATGGGGTCATAGAGGCGTCTCTTCTCTCGGTGGCGGAACACGGTGACTCTGGTCATTCGTAGGCATCACAAACCTGAGCCTCATCTTACCGGACGGGACTGACAGTCAGTTCCTGTCACTTCTCTGTTTGTATCGGAGAAGAGCACCGCAACACAAAGAAGGTCCTCTTCGTTCGCCGGCAGACGGCCAGAAGCCGCCGAGGTCACAACCTGGCTCGACACCGTCTACGGCCCGGGCGGACTGATAGCACTCGCGGCTGGGAGTCGTCGTAGACGTTCCTTTCTCAACAACCGTCGCATGCTCATCATCATCACCTATCAACCGCACCTTAGAAGCGGCAAGCAACCATCGCCCCGTGTGGCGGACTCGGCGTCGAGCCCGTAGACTGCAGGCAGCAAAACATCCTATGGAGGCTCCGTGGAAGACACCCTGATCAGTCAGAGCCCTGATGCGTCGATGCCGGCCAGGAACATTCGCCGCTTGCTTGTTTCGGGCCCCCTCGCCGGAGAGGTCATCATGCTCCTGGGTAGCTCCCATCCCAGCCTCGAGACACGCGAGATCCCCCAGGGCCCGCTCTCAGACGAGGACCTGCAGTGGGCGGATGCCTATACCGGATTCCAGCTCCCTGACGGTATCGATCGCTCGCGAATCGTGTGGGTTCATGCGATGAGCGCGGGTGTGGATACCATGGTGCCGACCCTACGGGAGACCCCCCGCACCGTACTGCTCACGCGGACGGTCGGCGACATGGGACGGAAGATCGGGCTCTACGTCCTCACGCATGTGCTGGCCGACACCCACCGCCTGGCCGACTATCGTTGGCAGCAGGCGAACCATGAGTGGCGTCGCCTCGACGCAACCTGCATGGACGGCGCGATTGCGACGGTCCTCGGGACCGGTGCGATCGGCGCGCGAGTGGCCGAGGCGCTACAGAATGCAGGCTTCGTGACCTGCGGGGTGAACCGTACGGGCCGAGAACACCCGTCTTTCTCGCACACCGCTGCCGCAGCCGACCCCGAAGCCGTACCACGTAAGACGACCGTCCTGGTGAACACCCTCCCGCTGACGCCCGAGACCAAGGGCAGCATCGGGATGACGCTCTTCGGGCGGCTGCAGGGCACACTCTTCATCAACGTCGGCCGCGGGGCATCCGTGGTCATGGACGAACTCCGGCATGCGCTGGAGCTCGGACATCTCCGCCGAGCGGTGCTCGACGTACTACCCGTCGAACCGCCTTCCGCGGACGCCTGGTACTGGGAGCACCCGCAGGTGGTACTCACGCCGCACGTGTCGGCGGTGACCGATGCTGAGGAGGTGGTCCACGCCCTCACGAGTGCGCTCAACGACCTGCGGGCAGGACTCGAGCCGCGTGACGCCGTGGACCTCAAACGCGGGTACTGACGCCCTAAAACTCCAGCGCCGCCGCACGCTCCAGCACCAGATCGGCTCTCGCCAAGAACGCGTGCGGGTCGAAGATCGCGTCGAGTTGCCTGGCGGTGAGCACGCACTCCGGGTCCGCCTCGAGCAGCTCGCGATAGGTCGCGCCAGCGCGCGCATGCTGGATGTCGTCCCACACTGCCATCGCGTTGCGCTGCACCACGAGGTACGCGTCCTCGCGGAGCATCCCGGTGTCCACGAGCTCGAGGAGCACCCGGCTGCTATAGATGAGTCCGCGCGTCTTCTCGAGGTTGGCCTGCATGACCTCGGGATACACCACGAGGCCGTCGAGGATCCACTCGAGCTTGCCGAGCAGGTAGTCGGTGGCGATGAAGCTGTCGGCGAGCACCACGCGCTCGGCGCTGGAGTGCGAGATATCGCGCTCGTGCCACAAGGCCACGTTGTCGAAGCCCACCTGCGCGTTGGCTTTCACCACACGCGCCAGGCCGCAGACACGCTCGGCGGTGATCGGGTTGCGCTTGTGCGGCATCGCGCTCGAGCCCTTCTGGCCCTTGGTGAACGGCTCCTCGGCCTCGATCGTATCGCTCTTCTGCAACGCGCGGATCTCGGTGGCGATCCACTCGGCGGTGGCGGCCACGGTACCGAGCACCGCAAGCACGTGCGCATGACGGTCGCGTGCGATCACCTGCGTGGAGGTCGGATCGGGCGCAAGCCCGAGCTTCTCGCAGACGTACGCCTCCACGTGCGGGTCGATGTTGGAGTAACTGCCCACCGCACCGGAGATGGCGCCCCACGCGCACGAGAACTCCCGGGCGGCCACGAGTCGCTTCTCGGCGCGCTTCAGTGCCTGCGCCCACGCAGCCCACTTCATGCCGAAGTACATCGGTTCGGCGTGGATACCGTGCGTACGGCCCACGCAGAGCGTCTTGGAAAACTCTTGCGAACGACGTACGCAGATGCGACCGAGGCGACGCACGTCCTCGATGATGATGTCTTGCGCCTGCGTCATCTGGTAGCACAGCGCGGTATCGCCGAGGTCGCTCGACGTCATGCCGTAGTGCACCCAGCGGCTCGGCTTGGGGTCGTCCGGAGCGAGGCCGGCGTCGATATGCTCGGCCATGTTGGTGAGGAAGGCGATGACATCGTGGTTGGTCTCGCGCTCGATCTCCTCGATGCGCCCCACCTCGAAGGCCGCACGTTCGCGGATCACCGCCACGTCCTCGGCGGGCATCACGCCAAGCTCTACCTGCGCCTCGCAGGCAAGCACCTCGATCTCTTTCCATATCTCGAACTTGTTCTCGAGGTCCCAGATGCGACCCATCTCGGGGCGGGTATAGCGCTCGATCATCGTCGTCTCCTCGGAGAGTCATCGGCAGAAAAACGCGGGACGGGCAGCGTGCGCTCCTGGTCTTGCACAGGTCCTACCCCACGGGACCCTCATTATCGCCGAGCGTGGCCGGACACGCGAGTTTGAGTGCATTTGCATTGAGGCCATCCGGCTAACGGGCATGGACTTCGTAACAAACTGCACAAAAGGAAACCCTTTTCGCATATTCTACGAATAATCTGTTGCCATTGTGGTATATTCTTTTGTAGGGGGGCTCACTCCATCATGCAAGTGCAAAGACTACTTGGGAGAGGTGAGCTACCGTGTCAGGAACTACGCTTTTGTTTGCAGGCATTGCCTGGGTACTGGTTCAGTACGGGATTCCGCTGTTGATGTCGCTGTACCTGTTCAACTTCAAAGAAGGGACCAGCTTCATCACCAACGAGCCGCTTCATCATCGACACATCGTTCAGCATGCGTGACGATGGGCGCAGTATCTGCGCTAGACAAGGTGGCCGCGCCTCTACGAGACGCGGCCACCTTTCGTGCGTGATACAATCCTCCACCTGGAGCCCGGATCGTGACGCGACCGCTCGCGCGGCGTGTACCCGAGGGAGCACAAGAGATGAAGCGCACTATGCTCGGCGGCAAGATCCACCGCGCCGTCGTCACCGAAGCGAACGTGCAGTACGAGGGCAGTATCTCGGTCGATGAGGACCTGCTCGACGCCGCCGACATCCTGCCCGGCGAGCTCGTCCACGTCTGGGACGTCACCAGCGCCGCCCGCCTCACCACCTACACGATCGCCGCACCGCGCGGCAGTGGCGCCATCTGTATCAACGGCGCCGCCGCACACCTCGTGAGCACAGGCGATCTCGTGATCGTCGCATCGTTCGTGGAACTCGAAGACGCCGAAGCGCGCGCCTGGAAGCCGAACGCCGTCTTCGTGGATAGCGACAACCACGTACTCGCGGTCCGCGGCGAAGAGGCGTTCCGCGCCAACTGATGCAACCGCCCGGCCGTCGACGCCCTCGCGCTCGCACTGTATATCGGCTATCATTTTTCGCCGAAGGGGAGTAGCTGCCCGGTGCCATACCGGGAGGCAGGCCGTCATCACGGGTGCGTCCACCCCGGTCCTGCCACCGAGACACCTCGTGTGCGAGACCTTCAGGAACCGCAGTGTCCTGACCCGCTACGCACAGGAGGAAGCATGGCTAAGCCCGTCCCCGGCGTCTCGGGTGATCTCGACCCGAAGTACTTTATCGAAGATGCATGCACGCTCGAGTCGGACGAGGTGCTGACCCATCTCGATACCTCTGCCGATGGCCTGACCGACGCCGAGGCGGCGGCCCGCTTGGCCGATATCGGCCCCAACGAGCTCCCCGAGGGCGAGAAGTACACCATCTTCCAGATGATCGTGGGGCAGTTCAAGGATTTTCTCATCCTGCTCCTGATCGCCGCCGCACTGATCTCCGGCCCCGGCTTCATGCTCCTCGGCGAGAACCCCGAGTGGGCCGACGTAATCGCGATCCTGGTCATCGTCGTCCTCAACGCCACCATCGGCGTCTTCCAGGAGTACCGCGCCGAGCGCGCGATGGAGGCGTTGCGCGAGATGGCGGGCACCGTAGCCTCGGTGCGCCGGGGCGATCGTGTCCTGGAGATCCCTGCAAGCGAACTTACCGTCGGAGACATCGTGCTGCTCGACGCCGGTCGCGTGGTGCCGGCCGACCTGCGGCTCATCGACGTCGCCTCGCTCAAGATCGCTGAAGCAGCGCTCACGGGTGAGTCGCTGCCGGTTGAGAAGTCCGTGCGGCCCATCGAGGACGCTGACGCCCCGCTCGGTGATCGTACATCGATGACGTACAAGGGCACGCAGGTCGTCTACGGTCGCGGCGTGGGCGTCGTGACCGCCGTCGGCCTCGGCACCGAGCTTGGCAAGATCGCCGGGCTGCTGGGCGCCAAGACCGACCAGACCACACCGCTGCAGAAGCGGCTGGCGGCTTTTGGCCGCACGCTCGGACTCGTAGCCATCGGCCTCACCGCGGTCGTGTTCTTTGTCGGCCTGATGCGTGGTGGAGACGTCCTGACGATGTTCATGACCGCCGTCTCGCTCGCTGTGGCCGCCGTCCCCGAGGCGCTTCCCGCCATCACCACCATATCGCTCGCCTTCGGCGCGAGTCGCCTGGTGAAGCAGAGCGTACTCGTCCGCAAGCTGCCCGCCGTCGAGACACTCGGCTCGGTGACCTATATCTGCACCGATAAGACGGGTACGCTCACGATCAACAAGATGACCGTGGAGCACGTAGCCGCTGGCGACACCACGCCCGGCGCGCTCGAGACCAACGGCTCGGCCGCCGAGGGCTGGCGCTGGCTCGCACACGCATTCTCGCTCTCCAACGATGTGAGCGGCGAGGCCGACGCGCTCGTGGGCGACCCCACCGAGGTGGCATTCTATGTAGCCGCTGAGAAAGCCGGCTTCACTCGCGCGAAGCTCGACACCGAGATGCCACGCTCGGCCGAGATGCCGTTCGATTCAGACCGCAAGCTCATGACCACCGTTCACAAGCTGCCCGAGGGCGGCTATGTGTCGTTCACCAAGGGAGCGGCCGAGGCGATCGTCGAACGTGCGGTGGATGCGATCGATGGGGTGGGCAACCGCACACCGGTGGATACCGTGAAGTCGGTTGCTCTGGTGGAGCAGTGGTCGGAGCAGGGTCTGCGCGTTCTCGCCTTCGGCATGCGCAAGCTCGACGCACTACCTGACGACTACGAGATGGCCGACCTGGAGAGCAACCTCACCGTGATCGGCTATGCCGGTCTGGTCGACCCGCCGCGAGAGGAAGCGCGCCACGCTGTCGCCACCTGTAAGGCTGCCGGCATCATCCCCGTGATGATCACGGGCGATCACCCGGCCACCGCGCTTGCGATCGCCAAGCGTCTCGACATCGCGGACCACAAGGAACAGATGATCACGGGCCCAGAACTCGACGCGCTCACGCTCGAGGACTTCGAGAGTCGCGTGGAGGGCATCCGCGTGTACGCGCGGGTGGCACCCGAGCAGAAGCTCAAGATAGTCCAGGCACTCCAGGACCGTGGCGAGTACGTGGCCATGACCGGCGACGGCGTGAACGACGCCCCGGCGCTCTCCAAGGCCGATATCGGCGTGGCCATGGGCATCACCGGCACGGATGTGGCCAAAGAGGCCTCAGACATGGTGCTGCTCGACGACAACTTCACGTCGATCGTGGGGGCGGTCAAGGAAGGCCGCCACATCTTCGACAACATCCGCAAGTTCATCAAGTACGCGATGGCAGCCAACTCCGGCGAGATATGGACGATCCTGTTCGCTCCGCTCGTGGGTCTGCAAATCCCGCTGCTGCCGATCCACATCCTGTGGATCAACCTGGTGACCGACGGTCTGCCAGGCCTGGCACTCTCAAGCGAACCAGCCGAGAAGAACATCATGCACCGGCCACCAAGGGCCCCGCGCGAGAGCATCTTCGCCGACGGCCTCGGCATCCACATGGTCTGGGTCGGCCTGGTCATGGGCGCAGCGACGCTGTTCACCCAGGCGGCATTCCTCGATCACGGTTACCACCACTGGCAGACGATGGTCTTCACCGTGCTGTGTCTGAGCCAGATGGGGCACGTGCTTGCCGTGCGCTCCGATCGCGAGTCGTTCTTCAAGCAGGGCTTCAAGACCAACCTGCCGCTCACCGGCGCGGTCGCCCTCACATTCGTGCTGCAGATGGGGACCATCTACATCCCGGTCGTGAACGAGAAGGTGTTCAAGACCCAGCCGCTCACGTGGGACGAGCTGCTCGTGGCACTCGCCATCTCCAGCGTGGTGTTCTGGGGCGTGGAACTCGAGAAGCTCATCAAGCGCCGGATAGATGCAAGGGCACTCGCAGCAGCCTAGACCTCGAGCCACTCCGGTAGCTCGGCCACGCGCCGCTCGTCAGCCTCCTCGACGAGCGGCGCGACACGTGCGGCGGCACCGACCGCCCCACGCTGCTGGTGCGCCTCGATCGGAAGGCACCAACCAGGCGGACGCGTCACACGTCCACCCGTTTCAGCATCCACGCACCACCGGCTGCCGAGCCCACGAGAAGTAGTACCCACCACGCATAGCTCGACCAGAGCGGTAGCGGATCATCGACCACGGCAGCCGAGTGAGCGGCCTCCATGAGCCTGTACGGCAGACTCACCCACGAATACCACTGCGCATGGATGAACCACCCCAGAATGCTGTCAGCCAGCAGGACCGCCACTACCGCCAGACCAGGAAGCCAGCTCACCGGATAGCGCACGGTGAGCGCAAGGACAGCAAGCCCGACGGCAGCAAAGCCCAGTGCCAGATACAACGATGCACCGATCTCACGTAGAAGCATGTCCATATCAGGCTCAGCCGGTGTGAAGAAGAGCTGGCTGCTGGCATCGCCCACCCCCGCCTCCCCGAGCGCGAACATCGATGGCATACGTGTGATGGCGGCACCCTCGTATGCTGCCGCTGCAAGCGCTCCCCCGAGAGTGCCTGCTTGGAAGATGACCGCCGCAAGCAGCATCGGCACTACTTTGCTCACCCACCACTGCCATCGGTTGCCCGCTCGCAACACTACGATGTGCGCCAGCCGGGTCTCCCGGTCCCGGGCGAGACCGTCACACGCGATCAGCACAAAGGTCATCAGCAGTAGAAAACCAACGAAGAATCCGTTGTTCATCAGAGCAGCGTGCGCATCGAAGACCGTCCAGGCGCCAAGCCCGGCACCGAGCACGTAACCGCCGACCTCATCGGCAGCCATCTTGCCCACAGCACCCCACATCAGCACGCCTGCAAACCATCGGCGCGAGGTGAACAGCCGGGCAAGCTCGAGCCGGATGAGTGCAGCAGTCTGTTTCATCGCGCACCGACCGTCTCCATGTATGCGCGCTCGAGACCGCTCTCATCGCGGTGGATCGCCTCGATACCCACACCTGCGCCCACCAGCGCGCGAACCACCTCGGGGACCGCCTTCTTCACCCGGATGCGCATCCTCAGCGGGGCGTCGATGCCGATCACTTCGAGGGTGCGGACTGCAGCCACCCGCTCGACATCATCTGGAGCGGCGACCTCCAACACCATCACTGCCCGCGCGTCGGCGTCTTTGGGTGAGTACACGCGCTGTGCGCGGCCACCGTGGATGAGGATGACTCGATCGCAGACCGCCTCTACCTCCCCCAGAAGATGGCTCGTGAGCAGCACTCCCATACCGTCCCTGTCGGCAAGCTCACGAACGAGTCCTCGCATATCGATGATCCCCCGGGGATCGAGCCCGTTCGTGGGCTCATCGAGTACGACCAGGGATGGCAGCTCTCCGATCGCTTGCGCGAGCGAGAGACGCTGCCGCATCCCAAGCGAGTACGCGCGGACCGGCTTGCGATCGGCAGGATCGAGCCCCACACGCGCCAGCACGTCGACGGCTGTCGCGCCGCCTACCACTCCACGGATCCCGAAAAGCAACTCGAGATTCCGGCGACCGCTGAGGGTCTCGATGAACATCGGGCGCTCGACCATAAGGCCGAGGAACGGCACATCACCGGTGGTGGATGTGATATCTCGCCCGAGCACACGGCCTTCCCCACGCGTCGGCCGGGACATCCCGGACAAGATACGGATAAGCGTCGTCTTCCCCGCTCCGTTAGGACCCACCAGGCCGACGACCTCGCCAGGGTAGACCGTCATCGCCACATCATCGAGAACCGTCTTCGATCCGTAGACCTTCCCGATACCACGTACATCTACGAGCAACCCGGCGCGCTCATCAGGCTGAACAGCGTTCATCGGTTCTCCCGTACTCTCAAGAGGGCATAAGTCAGGGTGGTCGTGAGACCGAGGACTCCAGCCCAGTAGGTGACGGTCGCGATCGGCGTCGCCCACCCGGCGAAACAACTCAACATGGACGCTCGATCTCCAGGATTGACAGGGCCGGGCAGCGACACCATGAACAACAGATACAGCACCGTAGCGCCGACCTGGGAGACGGTGCGCCCGGCCCCAAGAGCGGAAAACAGCATCGATGCCGCACTTGTGGCAGCAGCAGCGAGCCCGAGTATCAAGACGACCACAAGCCCCAGGACGAGTGGCGCCGAGGTTGCCAGCTGACTGCCCCATGCGACGACACCACCTGCATGTGTGGGGTCCCACGGAGCCAGGACTGCAGCCACGATCAACCAGAAGACCGCTACGAGCAAGAGCAGCAACGTAGAGCTGATATAGGCCGCCCCGATCTTGGCGCCGAACCATCGCCGCCGAGACCCCGAGCGAGTGATGAGAAGAGCTGCGAGACCGGACTCGAGATCCTCCGCAAGCGTGCCCCCGATAACGAGAGGCCACGCGAGAAAGAAGAACCCCGTCTGATCGATCTGGGTCAACCAGAGCATCGAGCCAGTGTACTCAATGGACCTGTCGATATCCGGAAGACTGATGAAGCTGCCCCTCGTCACGATCATCGAAGCCACACCAGCGACCAGCATCACCGCCCCGGCCAGCATGAACCGTCGTCGTGTCATGAGCCGCGCAAGCTCATGGCGCAGTGAACCGCCTACCCCCATATCGCCTCCCCCCGGCAGGGGCGGCATACGCCACCCCTGCCCCACAATCCCCTCACCGATGTGCTAGTAGTTCCAGACCCACGTACCGGCACACAGGATCCGCACAGTGTTGAGCCTGGACGAGTCCATACGCACCACGATCTTCCGCGCACTTGCCGAGTCGTTGTACCAAAGATCGGTCAAACCTGCGGACGAACCACCGGGATACACGGTGACGACCGAGCCGATCGGCTGCTTGCTTGTGTTACACGCAACGAACCGGATCGGATAACCGCCTGAGTACTTATGCCTCACTCCGAAGTCCCGCCATGCGGATACGCTCTTCTCTGAGGTGTACGTGTCGGCCCGGAACCGTGGTGCGACGATGCTGTAGTTGGCGTAGCTGGCCGCAAACGCTGATGCCGTACTGCCAAACGCAAGGACAAGTGCCAGCATGACGATGGTGATGGTCTTCTTCATCTCGACTCCTCCATTCGATGACAACCTATGAATGGGAGACCGGGACGCTCGCCACTGTGGTGCCGGCAGGTGTGACCCTCCTCTCGCGCGCTTCGACGATATATCGGCGGTGTCCCCCGGCGGGGCACCAACCATATCGAGAGCATACGAACACGCGCTTAACAGACTCTTAACGCAAACGAGGCCCCCGCCGCATCCGGCAGGGACCTCGTCGTTCACAGACATGCTGGGTGTTACTTCTCGGTCACGATGACCCCGAAGTCGGTACCAGGATCGGCCGAGTCCATCGTCACCGATCCTTCCACATCGCCTTTCTCCACACTGATGATCGCGGTCATACCGTCGCCTGTGTTCATGTTCATGTCGTTGACGATCGACCAGCCCCCGGCCTCGAACTCGGCCTTGAACCAGTCGTAGACGGCCTCCGGCTCATCGCCCGAAGTCAGTGTCAGGTAGAACGTAGTGCCTTCGCCACTCGTGATGCTCGATGTCGAATCAAGATCGGCATCGTCGTACACGGGAAAATCGCCCGGGAACCCATCGGGTATCTCGTTACCACCATCCGAGACCGTGACATCCCCATCCTCACCGCTGATGGTGACGCTGCCATCGTCCACATCGACATCGCCACCGACGATCGCACCGGCGATACCCTCACCAACCTCCTCGCCGATCTTATCCTCCACGGCCGAACATCCCGCGACGGTCAGTGCAAGTGCAGCTATCAGCAGGCCGATCGCCCAGCGCTTCATATTGGCTACTCCCCTTCGTATATTCGTCACAGACGCCTCAGTATAGCGTCCGCTCCATCCCACGCGTACCCTCGTGGTAATCTCGCGTGGGATATATACCCCTCTTGAGTGGAGTGGTTCCGATGATGGTGAGCATCCAGAACAAGAAGCCCGCTCCGACTGCGTTTTTGCCGATGCGAGGCCCCTACGATCAGACCGCAGACGGCTTCGCGCGCCTGGATGCATGGATCGGGGGGCATGGACTGAAGGCCGTCAGCGTCCGCACGGGTATCTACTACAACATCGCCTCGGACCCCTCGTGCTCGGACGCTGTCTGGGAGCTCCAGATCCAACTCAGAGGCACCGTGGCCGAGGCCGAGCCGGACGAGAGCGGCATCGGTGTGAAGCTCACACCTGAGATGAAGGTCGCCTCCGCCATCCACAAGGGTTCGCCCGACACCATCGCCACGACTTACCAGGCACTCTGGGCGTGGATCGACGAGAACGGGTACGAACTCGCCGGCCCGCCGCAGGAACGTTACTTGAACGATCCGGCCGAGGTCGAAGACGACGAATGCCTGACCGAGGTCATCATGCCGATCAGCAGACTATAGGACGCCCCCGGCAGCCCTGCGACCTTTATCCGATACTCGCATGGTAGCTCTGTAGCGACCGCACCTGACCCGCCGACTCGCGATGTGCACGAACCCCTTGCGCCGCTGCAAGCGCGGCCGACGTGGTGGTGATGTACGGCACGCGATGTCTGATCGCCGCCTTACGGATGTAGCTGTCATCGAACTCACTCGACTTACCGGCTGGCGTGTTCACCACGAGTTGGATCTCGCCGTTGGTGATCGCATCCTGGATGTTCGGCCGACCCTCGTGCAGTTTCAGCACGGGCGTCGCCGCGATGCCGTGCTCCGCCAAGAACGCCGCCGTGCCACTCGTCGACATGATACGGAAGCCGAGGTCCACGAACTCACGTGCGGCTATCACGATACGCTCGCGATCGCGCTCGGCCACCGTGATGAGGACCGTGCCCTCGTCGGGCAGACGTGTGCCGGCGGCCTCCTGGGACTTATAGAACGCGAGTCCGTAGCTATCGGCCAGGCCCAGCACCTCACCGGTAGAACGCATCTCCGGGCCGAGCAGCGGGTCCACCTCGGGGAACATGTTGAACGGAAAGACGGACTCCTTCACACCGAAGTGCGGGATCGGCTTACGCTCGAGCTTCAGATCGGCGAGCTTCTCGCCCATCATCACGCGCGTGGCCAGACGAGCCATCTGGATGTCGGTCACCTTGGACACGAGCGGCACTGTGCGCGACGCCCGCGGATTGGCCTCAAGCACGTAGACCACACCATCGGAGATCGCATACTGCATGTTCATAAGTCCTACGACACCGAGCTCGATAGCGATGCGGCGCGTGTAGTCGTCGATGGTGGCAAGGTCGACCTCGGAGATGATGACCGGCGGGATCACGCACGCCGAGTCGCCTGAGTGGACCCCTGCGTACTCGATGTGCTGCATCACTGCGGGCACGAACGCATCTGTACCGTCGGCGATAGCGTCGGCCTCGCACTCGATGGCGTTTTCTAAGAAGCGATCGATCAGCAGCGGACGCTCGGGCGTGACGTCATGCGCCGCCGCCACGTAGCGGCGCAGCATCTCCTCATCGTGCACGACCTCCATGCCGCGTCCGCCGAGCACGTAGCTCGGCCGTACCATCAGCGGATAGCCGATGCTCGCTGCAGCCTCGAGAGCCTCGTCCAACGTCGAGACCATTTCGGACTCGGGCATCGGGATATGGAGCTTCTCCATGATCTCTCGAAAGCGATCGCGGTCCTCGGCGAGGTCGATCGTCTCGGGTGAAGTGCCCACGATCGGCACGCCGGCCTTCTCGAGGGCGCCGGCGATGTTCAGCGGCGTCTGCCCGCCAAACTGGCAGATCACACCGTCGGGGCGCTCCTTCTCGTAGATGCCGAGCACGTCTTCCACGGTAAGCGGCTCGAAGTAGAGCTTGTCCGAGGTGTCGTAATCGGTCGAAACGGTCTCGGGATTGCAGTTCACCATGATCGTCTCATAGTCGAGTTCGCGGAGCGCGAAGGCTGCGTGCACGCAACAGTAGTCGAACTCGATTCCCTGGCCGATGCGGTTGGGGCCGCCGCCGAGGACCATGATCTTCTTGCGGTCACTTACCGACACGGCGTCGGTACCGTTATAGGTGGAGTAGTAGTACGACGCATCCTCAACACCCGAGACCCGCACGGGCTCGTAGGCGTGAACCACGCCGAGCGCGATGCGTCGCTCGCGGATCTTGTGCTCGGCAGTGCCGAGGAGCTTGCTGAGGTACGCGTCGGCGAAGCCGTCACGCTTGGCGCGTATGAGGAGCTTATCCGGGAGCGGTTCGCCCGCTTTCGCGCCCGCGCCAACCACACCCCCCTCATCCGCATACGCGAGGATATCCTCCTCGAGCGCCACCAGCTCGGCCATCTGCTCGATGAACCAGTGCTTGATGTACGTCTTGCGGAAGAGTTCATCGACGCTGGCACCCTTGCGCAGCGCCTCGTACATGATCCACTGCCGCTCACTCGTCGCCTCGGCCAACAGAACCATGAGCTCCTCGAGAGTACGCGCGTTGAAGTCCCTGGCGAAGCCGAGCCCCATGCGCCCGTTCTCGAGCGAGCGAATCGCCTTCTGGAGCGACTCCTTGTAGTTCGCGCCGATAGACATGACCTCGCCCACCGCGCGCATCTGCGTGCCGAGCTTGTCCTCGGCACCCGGGAACTTCTCAAAGGCCCAACGCGCGAACTTCACGACCACGTAGTCGCCACTCGGCGTGTACTTCTCCAGGGTGCCATCGCGCCAGTACGGGATCTCCGACATCGTAAGGCCACTTGCCAGCTGGCTCGAGACGAGCGCGATCGGCAGACCGGTCGCCTTGGATGCGAGTGCACTCGAGCGCGAGGTGCGCGGGTTGATCTCGATCACGACGACACGGCCACTCACCGGATCGTGCGCGAACTGCACGTTGGTCCCACCGATGACCTCGATCGCCTCGACGATGCGGTGCGCCTGCTCCTGCAACCGCACCTGCAGCTCGGTAGAGATCGTGAGCATTGGCGCCGTACAGCAGCTATCGCCGGTATGCACACCGAGCGCGTCGACGTTCTCGATGAAGCAGACGGTGATCATGTTGCCATCGGCATCACGGACGACCTCGAGCTCGAGCTCTTCCCAGCCGAGGATGCACTCCTCGACGAGTACCTGACCCACCATCGAAGCTTGCAGCCCGCGCGCCACGATCACGCGCAGCTCCTCGACGTTATAGACGATGCCGCCGCCGGTGCCACCCATCGTGTATGCGGGGCGGATGACGACGGGATAGCCAAAGTCGGCAGCCACTCGTTCGGCGTCCTCGGAAGTCTCGACCGTCACGCCACGCGCCGTCTCGATACCGAGACGATCCATGGTCTTCATGAACTCGAGGCGATCCTCACCACGCTCGATCGCCTCCGGGCTCACGCCGATGATGCGCACGCCGTACTTCTCTAAGATGCCGAGTCGATTGAGCTCGAGTGAGAGATTGAGAGCAGTCTGCCCGCCGAGGTTCGGCAGCAACGCATCGGGACGCGAGGCTGCGATGATGCGCTCGAGCGTCTCGATGTTGAGCGGCTCGATATACGTCTCATCGGCCATGACCGGATCGGTCATGATCGTAGCCGGGTTGGAGTTCACCAGCACGATCTTATAGCCGAGAGCACGAAGCGCCTTACACGCCTGCGTGCCCGAGTAGTCGAACTCACACGCCTGGCCGATGACGATCGGCCCCGAGCCGATGATCATGATCTTCTCGATATCCGTGCGCTTGGGCATGCAGCGTCCTTCCGTATCAGTGCCTGACCGGGATACCCCGGTCGGCGAGATAGTCCTTGACCTGACCGACCGAGAACGTGCGGAAGTGGAACACCGATGCCGCCAACAGCGCAGCCGCGTGGCCCTGTCTCACACCCTCGTAGAAGTGCTCGAGCGTCCCCGCACCTCCCGATGCGATCACCGGCAGCGACACCAGGTCGGCGATAGCACGGGTGAGTCGGATGTCGTACCCGGACAGCGTGCCGTCGCCGTCCATGCTCGTGGGCAACAGTGTGCCGGCACCGAGTTCCTCGCAGCGCATAGCCCACTCCACACAGTCGATGCCGGTGCCCTTCAGACCACCACTCACCACGACCTCGAAGCCCGAGGGCAGTCTCGTATTGCGACGTCCGTCGATGGCCACCACGATGCGCTCCGAACCCCAGCGCTCGGCGGCCTCGACGATCAGACCAGGACGCACCACCGCCGCACTGTTCATGGAGACCTTCGCGACGCCCGCCTCGAAGAGCGCCTCGATGTCAGCAAGCTTGTTGATGCCGCCGCCGACGGTGAGCGGCACGCCACCGAGCGCATCCGCCACGTCACGCGCCCACTGGATACGCGTCGTGCGCCCTTCGGTGGTAGCTGCGATATCGAGCATCGCGACTTCATCGGCACCGGCCTCGCGATAGAACGCCGCGTTCTCGACCGGGTCGCCCGCGTCGCGCAGGTCAACGAAGTTCACACCTTTGACGACACGGCCGTCCTTCATGTCCAGACACGGGATGATGTGGATCGGCTGCACGTACTACTCCCTTTTAACGTATATACCAGTACGTACTATACTCTAAATCGAATTACTCTGGGCGCTTGTGTCAGATCCGTATTGAATCTTCGACCCCCCTCTTGAGGGAGCCTACATACCCACAGCTTCATACTCACTATCCGTATCCCAGACGTCAGGTGGTGGCTCCGTCTCCATGCGATGGAAGAGGTGTCGGAACCAGAGCACCGCGACCACACCCGCCACTGCGTTGGAAGTGAACGCAGCCCACCAGACACCCCCGAGGCCGAAGAGGGCCGAGCCCACGTATGCGAGCGGCACATAGAGCACGAGCATGCGCAGCACTGACAGCACGAGCGAGCGCATCGCACGATGAAGGGCATTGAAGGCGTTCAGCGTGGTGACGAGCACTCCGAGCAACGCGTAGCTCGGGAAGACGATCGCCATGTAAGACATCACCACACCGACGACGTCAGGGTCTTCGTTGAACACAGCAGCCGCCTGACGCCCGACCACCAGTGACAGAAGCCACACAAAGGCGCCCCAGGATGCCGTCATCACCAGTGCCGTCTTCACTGCACGACTAACGCGAGCCTTCTTACCGGCGCCCCAGTTCTGGCCCACGAACGGAACAAGCGCTGCACCGATAGCGTTGATGACCATCACCGCAAACGACTCCAGTCGCGTCGCCACGCCAAAGCCCGCTACTGCGGCAACACCGTACCCCGCAACGAGCGCCGTGATCGCAGCCGTGGAGACCGGCGCGATCAACTGCGTGACCGCAGCCGGCAGCCCGATCTTCAAGATCCGCTTCCATGCCGACAGGACCTCGGCGACCGTCAGCTTCACGCGCACAAGGATGCCGCGACGATGCAGCACGAGAAGCGTGAGCGTCATCGCACACGCCTGTGAGAACACGGTCGCCATCGCAGCGCCCCGTAGCCCATAGGCCGACACAGGGCCCCACCCGAAGATGAACAGCGGGTCGAGGATCGCATTGATGGTGAGCGCGGTGAGCATGATCTTGGCCGGCGTCTTCGTATCGCCCGCGGCCCGGATGCTGCTGTTGCCGTTCTGCGGGACGACGACGAGTGGCAGACCGAAGAACCACACCGATGTGTACTGGAGAACATGCTCGAGCACTGCGCCCTCGGCACCAAGCATCGTGAACAGCGCACGACCACCAAGGAGTCCGGCGATCGCCATCGTACTCGACACCGTGATACCCAGCAGCAGCGAGCTCAGTGCGAAGCGTTGCACGCCTGCACTGTCTCGTCTCCCGATGGCCTGAGCAACGACTGCCGTGGTGCCCACACCGATACCAAGGCTGATGGAGTTCACAGACAAGACCAGCGGGAGCGTGAAGCCCATCGCCGCAAGAGGTTCGACGCCGAGCCGGCCCACGTAAAACGTATCGACGATGTTGAAGCCCACCATCGCGAACATAGCGATGACCATGGGCGCACTCAGCCGGATAAGCGTGCGAGCGACCGGGCCCTCGATCAGACGTGCCTCTTGCTGCATAGGTGGTGACGCCTTCCAGTCGAACACTCGTACATCACGGCAACACATCCACCGATGCGCGCCGGGGCTTTTCAGGCGATCGGGCGGGCTGGCTGATAGCGCTCGATGAAAGCCCCGCGCCACTGCTTTAGGCGGGTGCCGATATGCTCCACGATCCCCATCCGAGGGTTCATCGGGATCTCAAGCGTCACGTCGTCTCTGCGCGGATGGTTAGGATCGTAAATATACACGAGTGCCCGGTCTTCCATGAAATCCGCTCCATATGCGAGCACTTGATGGTTACGCGCCATCCGGGTAAGACCGATCCCGCTCACGAGACCCAGTGGGACAGGCAACCCTCCGCGCATCATGTCGAAGAGCGGCAGGAGTCCCTGGCGGGTCGCCACACTGATACCGCGCACACTCGTTGAAGGCAGATACGTGAAGCGAGCGAAGCACCAGAGGTTCTTGCCGCGCGCTACCACCACACTATCTATCTGCCGCTTCCAGATGGCACGCGCAAGCGGGCTGGAATGCGGGGGAAGAACGGTCCCGCACCCCTCGGCCGGTAGGTGATGGCCGGCCAGGAAAGAGTCCAATGCGGCAAAGACCATACCGCCGCATCGGCCACGAGACGGGACCACCCCGAAGAGCTGATCCCGCCAACTGTTGGTGAAACCGAACCCGTGTCGCGAAGGACGGAAACCAGTGTCGAGATCCATGAGGGATCCTAACGATCGAGCGCGGCAGAACGCGTACGATGATAGCGCGCGATACTGACACAGAGCGCGTGCGACTAGACCAGGAACTCCCCGCGTGCCACGACGCGTGCCGAGCCACCGACCTCTACGCGCGTGATCCCGTCAGCATCCCCCTCGGCACGTGCATAAAGCGTGCTCGGACGGTTCACCTCGGCACCCTGCGCGATCGTGATCTCCTCGCCCCACTCGATGAGCCCGTGTCGCACCAAGTGTACCGCGAGCGGACCGGCGGCCGACCCGGTCGCCGGGTCCTCCGCCACACCGAGCTCGGGACCGAACATCCGCGCCTTCAGGCGAGTGCCCTCGACGGCAAAGCAGCAGACGCCGGTGGGGCCGACAAGCGCACCGATCGCAGCGATATCGGGCGTGAGCGTCGCCACCTCGGCTTCAGTCTCGAGCATCACGTAGAGGTGGGGCGTACCGTTGTCGTAACGTTCCACCGGCAGCAGTGATCCGGAGACGCCGAGTGCGGCGAAGAGCGGTTCCGGGTCCGCATACGGCTCGATGGCGGGAATCGGCTGATCCATCCGGCCAAAGGCGATCCGGGCACCCTCGCGGTCGAGTACCACCGGCACCGTGCCGCGCGCAGTCTCGATCTTCAGGATGACCTTTTGCAGCGGTCCTGCGAGCACGAACGCCGTACCCAGCGTGGGATGACCCGCGAAGGGCAGCTCGCGCACGGGCGTGAAGATACGCATGCGGACATCGCCATCACCTTCGGGAGGCAGCACGAAGGTCGTCTCGGAGAAGTGCAGCTCGCGCGCAAGCATGAGCATCTCGTCGTCGGACAGACCGGCCGCATTGGTGAAGACGCCGAGCTGGTTCCCGGTAAACGGAGTGTCGGTGAAGACATCCACGATCACGAAGCGGTAGGTGCGTGGCACAGCGGCCCCTCCTTAGGGAATATTCGATACATGACGGACATCACGGGCCGACGCCGCCTCTGATGATAGCGAGTCATACAAGAATAGTACGCTGGACTCACGCACGCACTGTCAGAGCAGGGGGGTCCGATGGGTCACGATGGCGACTGCGTCACGGCTGAGCATCACATGTCCCGACCGGTGAGCGTAGCTGTGGACACGTCTTCCGCCGCGTTCGAACGCCGCATAGCCGCCGTACTTCCCGAGGCGCTCTACACCCGGCGGCTCGAGCTCCTGCAGGTGAACCTCGGCCGATACTGCAACTCTGCGTGCACGCACTGCCACCAGTCGTGCTCGCCGTCGTGCACGGAGATGATGGACGAGCCCACTCTGGCTGCCGTGTCCCGTATCGCCCGCGAGATACGGCCCGCACTGGTGGATATCACCGGTGGCTCACCGGAACTCCACCCGGGCCTGCCCACACTCGTATCGAAGCTGCGCTCGGCAGACCTGCACGTCCAGATGCGCACCAACCTGACAGCGCTCCTGGAGCCGGAGGCCGAAGGCGTCATCGACCATCTGGCCCGGACAGGCGTCGACCTGCTCGCCTCGGTACCCACACTCGCCCTCGAGGGGTACGCCAGCCAGCGAGGAGACCATCTACACACAGTACTCGCAGTCCTTCGCCGCCTGAACGAAGCCGGTTGGGGCCACTCCGAACATCCACGCCTCGACCTCTCAGTGGACTCGAGTGGCTACGGTGAGGACTGCCCGGAGAGCGAACTCACCGCCCGGTATCGCGCCGCGCTAACCGACGATCTCGGCATCGACTTCAACAAGCTGGTGCTCATCACCACCATGCCGATCGGCCGCTTCCGCACCACTCTGGAGCGGCGTGGCGAGTATGAGTCGTACCTCTGCGAGCTTGCCGAGCGCTTCAACCCCGAGACCGTGGCGGGGCTTTCGTGTCGGACGGCGATCGAGATCGGCTGGGACGGCACGCTCTCCGACTGCGACTTCAACCTCGCGGCCGGCCTACGCACAGCCGATGGAACGCCTGCGCACGTAGCCGAGTTCGATGCAGCGCGTCTTGCCCGACGACGCCTCCGATTCGCGCCGCACTGCTGGGCGTGCACGGCGGGCACAGGCTCGGGTTGACACGGTAGCCTTCTGTGACCCGGTCGGGACACAGAGTGCGACCCCGGCTGATCGTGTTGACGCGCAGCCCGGTCCTCGGGAGCGTCAAGAGCCGGATAGCCGATGAGCTTGGCGCTGAAGCAGCGCTCGCACTGCATCGTGAGCTCACGGAACACGTGGTCAAGCGTGCCCGCGCCATCGAGCTCTCGGGCGCGGTCGATCTGGAGATCAGGCTCGCCGACGGCTCTGCCGCAGACGGCAGGAGTTGGCTAGGCTCCGGGATCGAAGTGCGCGCGCAGTGCGAAGGTACGTTGGGCGACAGGCTTGCCGAGGCCGTGAGGGTGTCCGTCTCAGAAGGCGCACCGGCGGCGATCGTGATCGGCTCGGACTGCGCGGATGTGGGCGGGGCGATCGTCCGTAACACGATCACAGGAC
>Ga0265295_1001381_pt1 | contig 42784 bp, 38 predicted proteins | sample Munlansysbiofilm_FD_192503 | JGI IMG/M metagenome (GOLD analysis project Ga0265295, IMG submission 192503) | Leachate microbial communities from a municipal landfill in Southern Ontario, Canada - Methane capture system biofilm | ecosystem: Engineered > Solid waste > Landfill > Unclassified ... | reverse complement strand
GAAAAATTACTATTTTAAAATGGGAATAATATCTCGCCAAACGTTTAAAGGATCCATATATTCCTATCTTGGAGCATTTATAGGCTTTGTAAATGTAGCCTTATTTATGCCAAGAATTTTTACAACTGACCAAATTGGACTAACTTATATTTTAGTGGCTTTGTCAACAATTTTTGGACAGTTAGGAAGTCTTGGAATGGTAAATGTTACTATTAGACAATTTCCATATTTTAGAGATGAAAAAAATAATCACAATGGTTTTTTGTTCTTTTCATTAGCTGTTGGAAGTTTAGGTTTTATTATTTCTACAATAATTTATTATTTAAGCAAAGGATATATTATAAAATCAAATATTGAAGAATCGCCACTTTTTGCTGATTATGTGTATCTATTATTGCCATTTGTTTTTATTACAATTTTTTATTATATAATTGATACTTATAACCGTCTGTTATTTAATGCTTCTTTTGGTCTTTTTGCTAAAGAATTGTTGCTCAGATTGATAAACTTAGTTACAATTGTGTTATTCTGGTTAAAACTTATAGATTTTCATCAGTTTATTCTTATTTATACTATTTCTTATGCTGTTCCTGTAATTTTGATTTGCCTATTATTAATTTATAAAAAACAGTTTTCATTAAAGCCCTCATTTAAAATATTTACAAAACCATTTTCAAAAGAAGTGTTTTCTGTTGCTATGTTTGGCTTGATTTCTGGCTTTAGTGGAATGGCTGTTTTACAAATTGATAGATATTTGGTTAATTATTATTGTGATTTAGGAGCGACAGGTGTGTATTCAACAGTTTTCTTTTTTGGAACAATAATTTTACTGCCGGGCAGGTCTTTAATCAGAATTTCTAGTACTCTGATAACCGAGGCAATCAAAGATAAAAATTGGGAGGAGGTTAAGAATATTTATAATAGAAGTACAACAAGCATGTCTGTTATAGGCATGGCTCTTTTTGTTTTAATATGGGGAAATATAAATAATATTATGACAATTTTGCCAGCAGAGTTCGAATCTGGACGTTATGTTATATTTTTTATTGCTTTAGCTCATTTGCTTCAGATGATAGCTAGTGTAAGTAGCGAAATTATCCAATCAAGTAAGTATTATAGACAATTTGCTATTTTAATGTTTAGTTTAATAATTTCTATTGTTATATTTAATATTATTTTACTTCCTAAATGGGGAATAGTTGGTGCCAGTATTGCTTCGGCTATTGCGTTTTTTATTTTCTTAATTGCAAGACAGATTTTTATTTATTGGAAATTTAAACTAAATCCTTATAAATTTAAGCAATTGATAATTGTGTTGTCTGCTATTATTTCTTTAATAATTAGTTTACTTATTCCTCAAATACAAAATTTATTCATAGACATTTGTCTTAGAAGTATAATTTTAATTAGCATATTTATTGCACCTGTTTTAATTAGCAAAGTTTATCCTGAACTAAATTCTGCAATAAAAAATTTAATTCGAAAATTCAAATAATTTCTTAAAAAAAACTAAAATAAACAAAAGTGTTTTTGTGTTAATAATGCAAATTCAATTAAAAACATTAAATTTGTAAAAATTTATTATTATTATTATTATGGGTTTCGGAAGTTTATTTAAAGTACCACAGCACAATGTGTTTGACTATAAGCCACGCTATTATGATCCTGAAAAAGATAGAAGACGAGAATTATTAAACGAAATGAGAGTTTCCCAAGGTAAAGAAGCTATTGGATTTGATAGCAGCAAGCCAGGAGCTAGAATAAAAGGTAGTTTTAAACATCAAATGAGACGCAGTTCTTATAGTAAGGGAAATTCTGCTTTAAGGGTTCTTGTCTTAACTTTTGTTTTAGGTTTTTTGGCATATTTAATATTAATTGCCGATCTTACTCCAATTGTTAAACTATTTATGAAATAATGTCAGATATTATTAAACTTTTATCCGACTCAGTAGCAAATCAAATTGCAGCCGGCGAAGTTATACAAAGACCTGCTTCTGTAGTTAAAGAGCTTGTCGAAAACGCCATAGATGCAGGTGCCACAGAAATAAAAATTGCAATAAAAGATGCAGGACGAACTTTGATTCAAATTTCTGATAATGGAAAAGGTATGAACCCTCAAGATGCCAGAACTGCTTTTGAGCGACACGCTACATCAAAAATTTCTAGTGCTGACGACTTGTTTGCTATACGCAGTATGGGTTTTAGAGGCGAAGCTCTTGCTTCTATTGCTGCAGTTGCCTCTGTAGAGCTAAGAACAAAATCTCAAGGTCTAGACTTAGGAACAAGTATAAATATTTCCGGTTCAAAAGTAGAATCACAAGAACCCGTTAATTGCCCCATAGGTGCAAATTTTATAGTAAAAAACTTGTTTTACAATGTTCCCGCAAGAAGAAAATTTTTAAAAAGTAATGCAGTAGAAAATAGACATATTACAACAGAAATCCACAGACTTGCATTATCAAATCCTGATATCGCTTTTCAGTTTATGCTAGACAATGAAATTGTTTTATCTTTAAATTCTGAAAATCAAAAACAAAGAATAGTAAATATATTCGGAAAAAATATAAACCAACATCTAATAAGCATTAAGTCAGATACTTCAATAGTAAACATCAACGGATTTATTGCTAAACCTGAAAGAACTCGTAAAACAAGTAATGAGCAGTTTTTCTTTGTAAATAAGCGTTTTATGATACACCCTTATTTTAGAAAAGCCATTAGTTTAGCTTACGAAAAACTTATTGCCGAAGGTGAGTATCCAAGTTTTTTTGTGTTTTTCGATATAAATCCATCAGCAATTGATATTAATATTCACCCTACAAAAACCGAAATTAAATTTGAAGATGAACAATCTATTTTCCAAATTCTTAATGCTAGCGTAAAAGAAGCCTTGGGAAAATTTAATATAGTTCCTGGATTAGATTTTGAGGAAAATATTACGAGAGATGTTCACTTAACATCAAATACAAGTTTTAAACCGCCAACAATTAATATAAATCCTGATTATAACCCTTTTAACTCGTCTTCACAAGGCAGACAATCTAATTATGTGCCTCGTAATTGGAGTAGCTTATACGAACAAAGTCAAAATAGAAATAGAGATGATTTTGTTTTGCCAGAACAACCAAACACTGATGAAACAACAAGTTTAATTCCTGCTTCAGACTCTGAAGATCTTAATTTTAGCAAAAACTTGTTTTTCCAACTAAAAAACAAATATATTATTACATCTGTAAAATCGGGTATGCTGATTATTGACCAAAAAAGAGCTCACGAAAGAATTTTATATGAAAAGTTTTTAAAACTTTTAGAAACTCGTAAGGGTGTAAGTCAAAGAACTTTATTTCCGGTAATTTTAGAACCTTCGCCAACAGAAAGAGCCGTACTTTTAGAAATTATTACAGATTTAAACAATATAGGATTTGAAATTGTTCTTATTGGTAAAGATAAATTTGAGCTTAGAGCAGTGCCAGGCGATTTAACAGATATAGACCCAAAAAACTTAATTGATGAAGTAGTTTATAAAATTTCTGAAATACAAACTTCTGCAAAAATAGTGATAAATGAAAAAATTGCATTAGCCTTAGCCAAAACATCATCGCTAAAAATATCTAAACTTCTGTCAGAAATTGAAATGCAAGAAATCTTTCAAAAACTTATGCTTTGCTCTAACCAAAATTACACAGCAGAAGGAAAAAAAATTATAGAAGTGATTAAAATTGAAGAAATAGAACAAAAATTGAATTAGTTTATTATGAATTTTCAAAGAGGAGGATTTTCAAATTTACCACCGGTTGTAAAGACTTTATTATTAATAAATATTGCTCTTTTTGCATTAAAATACTTTGCTCCAGATTTAATGATGCATTTTGCAGTTTATAGTTTTAAATCAGAGTTTTTTAAACCCTACCAATTAATTACTCATATGTTTATGCATGGTAATTTTATGCATATTTTCTTTAATATGTTTGCTTTATTTATGTTCGGTAGAATATTAGAACAAGTGTGGGGTTCACAAAGATTTTTTATTTATTATTTTTTTACCGGTTTAGGTGCTGCTTTTTTGCATTTATTTATAATGAATATTGAGATTAATTCTCTTATGTCTAATATGAGTTCTGAGCAAATAAATCTTGTGCTTAATGAAGGTGGCTCAACTTTAATGCAAGGAAAAAATTATATAGACATTCAAATGAGAGATTTGAATTTAATGATAAATACTCCAACAGTAGGAGCCTCAGGGGCTATTTATGGTTTACTTTTGGCTTTTGGAATGCTTTTTCCTAATACTATTCTATATATTTACGCAGCTATTCCTATGAAAGCTAAATATTTGGTGATGATTTTTGTTGGTATCGAATTATTCCTTGGTTTTTTAAATAGAAGTGGAGATAATGTTGCTCATTTTGCCCATCTTGGAGGTATGTTGTTTGGACTTATATTTGTTTTAATTTGGAAGAAAAAACAATTTAATCGCTGGGACCAATGAGTTTTTTTAATGAAGTAAAATATAGTTTCAAAGCTAAAAACAATTTTAATATTCTTATTTATATTAATTTAATTGTTTTTGTTTTAATTCAATTGCTGAAAGTATTTTACTTTTTAAATGCTAAAACTAATCATGATTTTATTTATTATTTTTCTGTACCTGCGAATTTAAATAATTTAAAAACTTTTCCATGGACAATAATTACTTATATGTTTACTCATGAAAGTTTTTTACATATCTTATTTAATTTGTTGGCTTTTTATTGGTTTGGAAAGCTTTTTTTACAATATTTATCACAAAAACAATTGCTTGGTGTTTATATTTTAGGCGGTTTGTTAGGTGGCTTATTTTATATTTTAGCTTTTAATACTTTTCCGATTTTTAACCAAATTAAAAATATATCTGTTGCACTTGGAGCTTCGGCTTCGGTTATGGCTGTTATTTTTTCAATTGCAATGCTAAGTCCAAACCAAGAAGTACGCTTAGCCTTTTTAGGAAAAATTAAGTTAAAACATATTGCATTAGTGGTTGTAATTATTGATATTATGAGCATCCCTACTGATAATTCAGGCGGTCATATTGCACATTTGGGAGGAGCGGCTTTTGGACTAATGTTTGCAATTTTTTATAAAAAAAATATAGATATTACTGTTTTTATAACTAGAATAATTTATGGAATAAAGAATTTATTTACTCCTAAAAAAGGAATTAGAATAAAATATAAAAATCCTAAAACAAAATCAACAAGACCTAAATCTGATTGGGAATATAATGCAAGAAAAAAAGCGGAGCAAGAAGAAATTAATAAAATACTTGAGAAAATTTCAAAATCTGGCTATGAGGCCTTAACAACTAGCGAAAAAGAAAAACTTTTTAAACAAAGTAGATGAAAATATTTAAAAGAATATTGTTAATTACAAATATAATTTCAAGTATAGTTTTGCTTTGCGTATATGGTATAGAATTTATCCCTGTTTCAAAATTTTTATTTATTTCTATTCTCCCATTTTTATTCACTATTGCACTAAGTATCAATTTAATATTTCTTTTAGTATGGATTTTTATAAATTGGAAATATTCATTAATTTCTCTGCTTAGCATTCTACTAGTAATAAAATATATAGTTTTAATTTACCCTATTTCATCATTTTTTAGCAAAAAAACAAATGAGGCGGAATTTAAAGTAATGACTTATAATGTAATGGTGTTTGGATTATATGATTGGGAGAATAAAAATATTAGAACAGATATAATACAACTTATTTCAAATGAAAATCCGGATATTTTATGTTTGCAAGAAACTTATTGGAATAATTCAAATAATAATTTTAAAACTTTAGATTTAATCACAGAAAACCTGAATGCCGAACATATTTATAAAGCTAGTATGACCACAGCAAAAGCCGGACAAAATTTTGGTTTTGCAACTATTTCTAAATACCCTATTTTAAATTCTTATTCAGAGAAATTTGAAAATTCATTTAACGGCTTTACTTATTCCGATATTTTACTAAATACAGATACTGTTAGGGTATATAATTTGCATTTACAATCTTTAGAGTTTAATCAAAAAGATTATACAGTATTAGAAAATATTTCAGAAGGAATTAACGAGCTTAAGATAAAATCTTTATTAAAAAAATATTTAAAATCAGTAAAATTGAGAATAAACCAAGCCGAAATTGTAAAAACCACTATGAGCAATTGCAATTATCCTATTATTGTTTGTGGCGATTTTAACGATATACCAATTAGTTATTCTTATTTAAAAATTGCAAAAAACTTAAAGGACAGTTTTAGCTCTAAAGGCAAATTTCCTGGTTATACTTGGGTAAATTCAAAATTAAAATTAAGACTTGATTATATTTTATACAGTAAAGATTTTAAATGCTCTTCGCATAAAGTTATAGATAAAGAATTATCTGATCATTTTCCCGTAGTTGCTGAGTTTAGATTTAATAAAAAGTAAAATCAAACTTTTTTACAAATAAAAAAAGCTACTAAATACTCAGTAGCTTTTAATTATTTTTTTGGCTTATAAGTTTACACTGAAACTACTTCTTTAACTTGAGGCACATCTCTTTTAAGTTTATCTTCTACTCCAAGTTTTAGAGTTTGAATGCTAAACGGACAAGAGCCACAAGCTCCTAATAATTTTACTTTAACAATAAAATCAGGAGTAACTTCTACTAAACTAATATCGCCACCATCGGCTTGTAGATAAGGTCTTACTTCATCTATTGATGTTTCGATTTTTTTAATAATTTCGTCCATAATATTTTTATTTTATTAACCATATTTATTTGCTTCTGTTCATGAGTTTGCTTCTTATTATATATGTTGAGCCAAAACCATTACTTAGTTGCTTATTTTAAAAATTTAATTTTTCATTATTACTTGTTGTGTAGGTGGCAAACTTGCGTTTCTGTCTTCTACAGCTGTTACAAAATTTTCTGCTAATTTTGTAAATGATTTACCAATTATGGAATTATATTCTAAAGCTACTGGTTTACCCTTGTCTCCACTTTCACATACTGATTGCACTAAAGGAATTTGCCCAAGCATTTGACTATCAACTTCTTTTACAAGTTTTTCCACTCCACCTTTACCAAAAATATAATATTTATTATCTGGAAGTTCTGCTGGCGTAAACCAAGCCATATTTTCTATTAAACCAAGAACAGGAACTTCTATTCCACTAGCTTTAAACATAGCAACACCTTTACGTGCGTCAGCAATTGCAACTTCTTGAGGAGTGCTTACAATTACAGCTCCTGTTACAGCAAGAGATTGAACTAAAGTTAAATGAATATCACTTGTTCCTGGAGGCAAATCAAATAATAAATAATCTAATTCACCCCATTTTGTTTGCTCAATCATTTGTTTTAAAGCTCCACCAGCCATAGGACCACGCCAAATTGTTGCATCTTTCGGACTTACAAAAAATCCAATAGATAGTAACTTAATTCCATACTTTTCAATTGGAATAATATATTCTTTTCCATCTTCTTCTACGCCACTTGGCTTTTGGTCTTCTACACCAAACATTTTTGGAATACTAGGACCAAAAATATCTGCATCTAAAACAGCAACTTTAAAACCTTTTTGAGCTAAAGAAACAGCTAAGTTTACAGTAACAGTAGATTTTCCTACCCCACCCTTACCACTGGCTATTGCAATAATGTTTTTAACTTCTGTTAATCCTGCCGATATGCTAGAAGGGTTTTTTACTTTTTGCTTTATTTTAGTTGTAATATTAATAATTAAACCTGTTCCAAATTCAGTTTCTAAAGCAGTTTTTATACTTCTTTTAATAGAATTTATAAATGGATCTGTAGATTTAAAAAAACTAATTACCAAATCAACCGAATTTCCACTTAACTCGATACTTTCTAAAATTCCTGAACTAACAATGTCTTTGCCACTTTCTGGGTGTAAAACACTTGTTAAAACTTGTTCAATGTTTTCTTTATTTTTTTCCATATTTATAATTAAATATATACTAACAAAATTTATAATTACTTGTTCTATAAGAATGCAAATTTACTAATTTAAAAACAAAAAATACTTAGTAAACTTATGCCTTTTAGCAGAATTAAAACTATAAACTCCAATAGCTTAAATTCTTTATTTTATTTCTATAAATACCTTTTACATCAACTAATACGCCACCTTCAATTAAAATATTCGAGAAATAATTTTCATCTAAATCTAAATATGGTTTATGGTTTACTGCTACTATTATTGCTGTATATTTACTATTTGCTTCATTAATCATTTCAACATTATATTCTTGTTTTACTTCTTTAGCATCTGCAAATGCGTCAACAACATCAACTTGGATATTATATTTTTGTAATTCTTCAATAATATCTATTACTCTGGAGTTTCTAATATCGCTAACATTTTCTTTAAATGTAACTCCCATAATTAGAACTTTTGTTTTTGTAATTTCTTTTTTGTTGGCAATAATTAGTTTTACAGTTTTATCCGCAACATAGGGTCCCATATTATCATTTAATGCTCTTCCTGAACCAATCATTTTAGCATGATAACCAAGATGTTTAGCTTTATGTAACAAATAATATGGGTCAACGCCAATACAGTGTCCACCAACTAAGCCTGGAGTGAAATTTAAAAAATTCCATTTTGTACCAGCAGCTTCTAAAACCTCAAAAGTATTAATTCCTATTTTATCAAAAATTATTGATAACTCATTCATCAAAGCAATATTAACATCACGTTGTGTGTTTTCAATAATTTTGGCAGCTTCTGCAACTTTTATAGAACTAGCTCTATGAATACCTGCTTTGATAACTATTTCATAAATTTTCGCAATTTCTTCTGCCGATTTTTCATCACAACCAGAAGTGATTTTTACGATATTAGTTAGTGTATGTTGCTTGTCTCCAGGATTAATTCTTTCAGGCGAAAAACCGACCTTAAAATCTTCTATATATTTTAATCCTGACATTTTTTCTAAAACAGGCACACAATCATCTTCTGTACAACCAGGATATACAGTAGATTCATAAATTACATAATCTCCTTTTTTTAATATTTTTCCAACAGTTTCAGAAGCACTTAAAATAGGGAATAAATCTGGTAGTTTATGCTCATCAATAGGCGTAGGAACAGCAATAATATGAAAATGGCAATCTCTTAAATCTTCAGGATTTGAGCTAAATAAAATATCTGTATTTTCAAAATCTTCTTTCTCTAATTCATTCGAAGGGTCTATTTTATTTTTCATCATTTCAATACGCTCAGAATTTACATCGAAACCAACTACTTTAACATATTTTGCAAACTCAAGAGCAATTGGTAAGCCAACATAGCCTAAACCAATAACAGATATTTTTTTTTCTTTTTTTAAAATAGAATTGTACATAAAAAATAGTTTCTGAATTAATATTTTTGTTTACTTTTTCAATAATGGGTGATAATCACCAACAATACCTATGGGTGAGGCGTTTCTTATATTATAAACGGTTTGAATTGAGCTTCTGGCCTCTTTAAGTCCAAAACCTTGACCATTCAAAATATGACGGTAGCTTTCTGTATGTAAATCTGTAAAACCATCTGAAAATTCAATTTCTTCATTTTCCATTTTGATAGAGCGGTAAGTACGTTGTCCTTTTGCTTTTATATTATCTGGCAACATGTTTTCATCAATAGAAAGTACCCACCTTACTCTTGCTTTTTCTAATTCAAGATAACCTGCGGCCTTGTCGTTTTGACTTAAATGCACTTGGCTTGATTTTACTTCTCCAAAAATCCAAGAAAGCATATCAAAAAAATGAACTCCAATATTTGTAGCTATACCACCCGATTTTTGTATATCTCCTTTCCAAGAATAATGATACCATTTTCCTCTACTTGTAATATAAGCTAAATCAATATCATAAATTTTATCTTTTGGACCATTTTCTACTTTTTCTTTAAGATTTTTTATAGACTGATGCAACCTTAATTGAAGAATATTATAGATTTTTTTGCCTGTTTCTTTCTCTATTTCAGTTAAGGCATCAATATTCCAAGGATTTAATACTAAAGGTTTTTCACAAATAGCATTAGCTTGGTTTCTTAAAGCAAATCTAATATGTGAATCGTGTAAATAATTTGGAGAACAAATACTTACATAATCAATTTTTTTATCTGTATGCGACAATTTGTAAATATGTCTGTCGAAACGCTCAAATTCGTGAAAAAAATCTGCTTCAGGGAAATGAGCATCAAGAAAACCAACGCTATCAAAAGGGTCTAAGCATGCAACAAGATTATTATTTGTATCTTTTATTGCTTTTACGTGCCTAATTGCGATATAACCACCAACACCTACTAATGCAAAATTCAAATTTGCCATTTTTTTATATTTTTTTTACAGTATTATTAATCAATTTATATTTTTCACCACTTTCAGGACAAATTGCAAAACCATTTTCATCAAAATTGAGTTTATGTCCATATTCGCTCATCCAACCAGTTTGGCGTGCAGGATTTCCTACTACTAAAGCATAATCGGCAACTTCTTTGGTAACAACCGCTCCTGCTCCAATAAAAGCGAACTTACCAATATCATGCCCACAAATTATAGTTGCATTTGCTCCAATACTCGCACCTTTTTTAACTTTAGTTTTTAAATAAGAGTCTTTTCTAACAATTGCACTTCGTGGATTAATTATATTGGTAAAAACCATTGAAGGACCTAAAAACACATCATCTTCGCAACTTACACCAGTATATATAGAAACATTATTTTGTACTTTAACATTATTCCCAAGAACCACGTCAGGCGAAATAACAACATTTTGTCCGATATTACAGTTTTCTCCAATAACTGAATTTGACATAATATGTGAAAAATGCCATATTTTAGTTCCTTTTCCTATAATACAGCCTTGGTCAATTATTGCGCTTTCATGTGCAAAATAATCTTGTGGCATATGTTTTTTTTGCAAAAATAATTAAAAATAATTAAAACTGAAATATTATATCTTATTACTTGTAACTGCATCTTTTTTTTTACTAAAAATGTTTAAGCCAAGCAATTATCCCGCCTTTCGTTCAAACCGTTTGTTCTAGCTTGGGCTACTTTGTTTTCAAACTATAAGTTAATTGTTCCGAAGGTCTGGTGATGAGGTATGTTTAAATCAATAAACTGAAACTTTAGATTTGTTTTGTCCTTGATTGCGTTGTAAACTTTAAAACTTTCACTATCTGAGGATAAATAAAACTTTATTAGTTTCTCACAGTCAGCTTGTGCAAAAAGTTTTGTGTCATTCGGTATAATTTTTCTATCGTACACTTGCAAATTTTTGTTTGCTCTTTCCTGAAAAGCAATTTTCGCAAACTCGCCTGTTCGTTGAGCGTGGTTAAGATTAAAAGTAAGGATTTGTAAATTTTTCAATGGTAATTCTTGAATATTACCACCAATACAATATTCTGCAATACTAATTGTTGAAATTAGCATGTCAATTTCTTCTTGCAAAAAGTAACGGAAATATCCGTCTGCATTTTTGAACAATGGGTCCTTGTCGTTCAGAAAACGAAGAAAAAAACTTGTATCAAGCAAAACTGCTCTTTTATGCTTCATAGTCTCCTCTAATTTCGTTTAGCCAATTATCGGGATTAATCGTTCCAAGCCAACTTTTCTTTGCCTTTTCCCGAAGTGATTTTAAGTATTGTTCATCATACTTTGGTTGATAATCAATTAATTCAATAAACTTAAGTGTTGATTTGTCAATTTCGCCAGTTTCTGGATGTTGCTTGCCTTTTGCTCTAATACCAAAAGTCTTGTAAAGCAAATTTTCTTCGTAAACTTCTAAAAATGTTTTTGGTGTTTCTATTATTACTGTTCCAAGTTCTTCAGTTGAAAGATGAATATTTGCCTTATCTTTTCCGCCCGCATCTGTTATCTTCCCATAAAAGTAAAATTCAGCATCAGCCCAAATTACCTCTGTTCTGTAAAAACGGGTTGTTGTATCTAATTTTATTTCATTGCTTTGCTCAAGTGAGGTTTTTATACAGAAAGTGTAATTTTTTTTTGTGGCAATATTTTGTATGTTTTCAAATGCTTTTGCAGTTTTTAAGTCCAAAAAATCAATATTTTGCGTTTGGTTTATTTGTCCGATTATGGCATTAAAACCAATGATGAACTGCATTGATGTGTTGAAAACATGTTTGACAGAACCTTCCTCAATTTTATAACTAATTGTTGGGCGGTCTTTTTTATCACCCAAATAAAGCAAATCTTCTGCATTTTGAAGCATAGCAATCACTTCCCGAATGTCATAATTGACGGGGCTAAGTTCAAACATACCTGTTGAACCTGTAATCCTGATTTCTATTGAACCGATTTTTTCCACTATGCAAAGATACTAAAACAATATCATTATCCATACACAAAAATAGCGGAAAATTAGCCGTTAAATATTAAAAACCTTTTTTTAATGGAAATATAAGCTTACCAAATATCCAAGTTTTTTAAGATTGTTATTTTTTCAGTAATTATGAAAAACTGTGCCGACAAAGATAAAAAAAACATTACTTGTAACTGCATCTTTTTTTTCTGTATAATTTGCATTTACAAATTGATCTTACAGTTATAGTTTTTATTCAATAAATTTATTTGTTATAGGGTCCCATTCAATTTCATGGCTCCAATTTGCCCGTATTTCATATTCCACAGGTAAAAAATAAACTTTTTCTGCCTGTTTTTTTTCCATATAATTACCTGTATCCCACCTAGCATTTGTATTTAAGTCTTCAATTATTTTAACTATATATTTTCCAGCTTTTAAAAATTTAAACTCCACTTCCTTATTTATTTCCTTATTTTCTGCTATAACTTTTTCGTTTTGTATCATTTGGACAATATAATTTGTGTTAGTTTCAGGAAATATTATTTTAAAATTTCCATATTCACTACTAGAAGTGGTTTTGAAATTTACTGTATCTGCAAGGTTTGTCTCATTATAAATATTTTTCAAAAATAGTGAATCAAAAATTATTCTATATTCTGATTTTTCAAGCAATTTAGACTTAAACCTGATAATTAATGGGTTTATACTGTCTTTTTCTAATTCAAAATCCGTGTCTATATATTCATCTTCCGAAATTAATTCTAATTTAAGTTTATCCGAATCAAAATCTGCAATTGGATAATCCGTTTTTATTTCTAAATTTGAATGAGTTCCAATGGTTTTTGGTAAAAATAGTTTAGCAATATTGTCTTTTATTTCTATATCAGCTGTCCTTAAATTTACTGTGTCGATAATAATATTGTTAGATAATTCAAAATCAGGATATTTTAAAATAAGTTTAAGTTTTGATGAGTCAATTATTTCTTCTTTTGTTAAGAAAATTTTCAAACTATCGCGGTCTTTATTCATATTTACAATAGCATTTTCATCTCCTGCTACAGCAATTTCAAAATCATCGTATTGTGCTTTGTTAAAATTAATTTCAACAAGCCTAGGCGTGGTTCTTTTGCTAGATTTTATAAATTGAGCCTGATTATCTTCTTTAAAAATCAATAATTCTAAATTTAAAACCTGATTAATTACCTTGTCTTCTGTAGAATCTGTTTTAGGTGTAAATTTTACGCTCGCTTGAATTGTTGAGTCTAAAAATGCAATGCTTTCTTCGGGTAGGTCAAAAAGATAATTATAATTATTATCAATTAGTGCATAAATATTATATGTGTTTTCTTTAATAAATGGTATTGAAAATTTTCCATTTTGGTCGGTTTTTGTGATATAAGAAGGCGTAGTATTTATTATTGCAGAATCATTTAAGTCGGAATATAAAGACACCCAAGCATCTTTTACAGGTTTTCTGTCAAAAGCATCTAAAACTACTCCGGCACAATATAAAGAGTCTATCTTATCTCCAGTAGAAAAAGCAAAAACAAAGGAATTAAGGCTGTTATTTTCGTTATTGTCGGCAATAGCATCATTAAAATTTAAAGTATAAGTTGTGTTTTGTTCTAGTTCTTTAGATTTAAGTTTTATTAAAATTCCTTTTCTTTTAATTGTAATTATTGGTTTTGTTTTCATTGGAGGCGATACAATTAATTTTTGGTTAATATTGTTTAGCTTGATATATTCATCAAATTGGATAATAATTTTGTCAAAATTAAAATTAATTGAGCCATTTTCTGGCATTGATTTTACAAATTTTGGTGGGCTAGTGTCTTTTGGGCCACCTGAAATTGCTATTTGTTTAGCACAAGAAACAATAGTTAAAATTATATATATTGCAAAAATAAAAGATATTAAATTTAATTTTTTCATTAAAATTAGTTTATTTCAAGTGCAAATTTATCATTATAATTTAAAAACTAAGATTTTATTTATTGTAAAACCATTTTAAGATGCTATTTCCTATGGTTTCAGTTTTATTTTGAGTTTTATTAAAATTAGGAGCTTTTACTCCATTTTTAAAAATATGATTACCAACAAACACTCTTGCTTCATCCCATAAATTCAAATCAATAAATGATTGTAATGTTTGAGTTCCTCCCTCAATTACAAGAGATGCAATATTTAAATCGTATAGATTTTCTAAAATTTGCGGAATTATATTTTCAGAAAAATCAATTTTTACATAATTAATATTTTCATTTTTCTGATTTTTAACAGAATTAAAAATAATAGTTTCGGCTTGATTGTTAAAAATGTGAGAGTCTTTAGGCAATTTTAAATTTTTGTCTATACTTATTCGTTTTGGGTTTTTCCCTTTCCACAACCTACTTGTAAGCTCCGGATTATCTAATAAAACAGTATTTGTGCCAACCAAAAAAGCATCTTCTTCAGTTCTCCATTTATGAACAAGAATTTTACATTCTTTATTCGTTATCCAAAATGCTTTGGTTTTCTCATAAGCTGTTCTAATAAAATCTATAAAGCCATCTTTTGTTTCTGCCCATTTTAAAATTATATATGGTCGTTTATTTTGATGAAAAGTGTAAAATCTTTTATTTAAATCTATACATTGCTTTTCTAATACACCTGTAATAATTTCTTTTTGTGCAGTTTTTAAAATTTCAATTCCTTTTCCTGCAACTTGAAAATATGGGTCAATAGAGCCAATAATAATTCTAGGAATATTATTTTCAACTATCAAATTAGCACAAGCTGGCGTTTTCCCAATATGAGCACAAGGTTCTAATGAAACATAAATAGTTGATTTGCTTAATAAAGATTTGTTTTTTACAGAATTAATAGCATTTACTTCTGCATGTGCTTGACCATATTTTCTATGATAGCCTTCTCCTATAATCTTGTCTTCGTAAACAATAACACAACCAACCATAGGGTTTGGAGAAACAAAACCTAAACCTTTTTTTGCAAGCTCAAGGCATCTTTGCATATGTTTTTCATGAATATTTATCATGGTTTCAAAGATAGCGTTTTATAAAAACAAAAAAGACAAAATTTTATTATAATTTTTCTTGGTTACGTCAATTTTAAATAAATCTTATTTATTGTACTTCATTTAATAATTTATGCAAAAAAGCCACTATATGAACATGATAGGTATAAATTTTATAAAAATTCAGCACTAAGTATAAATACGTAATTTTTTAACTTTGTTGATAGTTTTAACATAAAAATAGTTTTAATTGATTGTTATTTTTCTAATTTCGCTAATAATAATCATTGTTTTTCGTATTATGAGAAAAATTTTATTTATTGTTTTTATTTTTATTTTTTCATCATTTTCACTGTTTTCACAAACAGTTTTATTTTCAGGAAAAGTTATTGATGCAGATAATAAAGACGGGCTTTTTGGAGTGAATATTATAATTAACAGTGCTGAAGATATTCTTTTAGGTAAGCAACAGTTAGGCACTTCTACTGATTTTAATGGTAATTATAAAATTGCTTTATATCCTGGTAATTATGTTGTTAAGTTTGTTTATATTGGTTTTGAGGAAGTAGAGAAAAAGGTGGAACTACTTGTTGGTAAACCTGTAGTTTTAGATGTGAATTTATCTCCTGTTGCAGAAATTATTGAAGAGGTTGTTGTGAGTGCAGGTAAGTTTGAGCAAAAATTATCAGACGTTACAGTTTCAATGGAAGTTTTAAAACCTAAAATGATAGAAAGCAATAATGCAGTTCGTTTAGACCAAGCTCTTAATATGGTTCCTGGAGTTGATGTAAATGATGGTCAACCTAGTATTAGAGCTAGCACTGGTTGGAGTTATGGAGCAGGTAGTCGTGTAATTATTTTAATGGACGATTTGCCGATAATGTCAGCTGATGCGGGTGATGTTAAATGGAATTATATTCCTATTGAAAATATTTCTCAAGTTGAGGTTGTAAAAGGTGCCAGTTCTGCATTATTTGGTTCATCGGCTCTTGGCGGGGTTATAAATGTTAGATCTGCATATCCAACAAGTAAGCCTGTTACAAAAATATCATACTTTAATGGTATTTTCGGAAATCCTAGAGATATACGCCAAAAATGGTGGGGAAAAGAGTTTTTTGCCAATAGTAACTCTCCTTTAAAAATTCCTTTACGTGAAGAAATATTTTATTTTGTACGTAGCCCAATGTATGGTGGTCTAACTTTTCATCATTCCCAACAATTTGACAATTTAGATCTATCCTTGGGTGGAAATCATTATATTGATGAGGGATATAGAGAAAATGATTATGAACGCCGTAGCCGATTTAATACAAACTTAAGATACAGAAGCAAAAAAATTCAAGGATTAGCAGTGGGGGCTAATACAAACTTTATGGCTGTTGATAATAGCGACTTTTTTATGTGGAAATCCGATACTAATGCTTATCAGTCAAATACAGGTTTAGGAACTATTGCTCCAACTCAAGGCTTTAGAATGAATATTGATCCTTATGTTAATTATTACAGGCCTAATGGAGATAAATTTAGTTTAAGAACCAGATATTTTTTAACAGAAAACGTAATTCCTACTGATACAATGAAAAACTCCAAAGGACATACATATTATGGAGAGTTTCAATATCAAACTGTACTTGCTGAAAAATGGAATATTGCTACTGGAGTAGTTAATTCATACTCTACTGTTAATTCTAATTTATTTGGCGATCATTTTAGTAATAATTTAGCTTTTTATGGACAAGTTGATGTTAAATTAGGAAGATTAAAACTTTCAGGTGGTTTACGTGGAGAATATTTTGTTTTAGATTCAACTCAAACCGAATCTTTATTTGATATAAAACTTGGAAAAGAACGCCTAGAAATTCCTTTTAGACCTGTGTTTAGAACGGGAGTGAATTATTCGCTTACAGACCAAACTTTTGTGAGGGCTTCTTTTGGACAAGGATATCGTTTCCCTTCAATTGCTGAAAAATACACAGCAACAGCTTTAGGTATGGTAAATATTTTGCCTAATCCAAGATTGTTACCTGAAGCAGGTTGGAGTACAGAACTTGGGGTGAAACAAGGATATAGATTTGGAAAATGGAGAGGATTTGCAGACATCGCATTTTTTAATCAGGATATAAATAATATGATGGAGTTTACTTTTGGGGTGTTTAATCCTGAAACATATATGCCATACCAAGCTACTGATACAGTTATTCCTGTGTTTGCGTTTCAATCACAGAATTATGGTGATGTAAGAATTTCAGGTGCTGACTTATCTGCAAGCATAGCCGGCAAAGTAGGTAATTATTTGATTATGGGTATGGTAGGCTATACTTATAATTATCCAGTGCTTAAGTCAGGCGTAGATTCTACTGCATCAAGTTTATCTCCTATTTTGAAATATAGAAATAGACATTCAGTTAAAGCTGATGTTGGTATAGAAACCAAACGCATTACTTTTGGAGCTAATATTATTTGGCGTAGTGCTATGGAAAATGTTGATAAACTTTTTTGTGATGAAAGAGATCCAGAAACTATCTCAAATCTAACTGATTATGCATTTCATCAATTTTTTAGTCAAACAATTTTACCGGGATATTGGGATTATAGAATTGCAAATGCTAAAAAGAATTATTTTAATATAGATTTAAGATTTGGTTTTAAGTTTAGTGAATATATAAGTGCAAACTTTATAGTTAAAAATCTATTAAATGCGGAGTTTGTCGGTCGTCCAGGCGATATGCATGCTCCTCGAAGATACGAAATAATGATAAGTTCAAATTTTTAATTGTCTAACATTTTAATTTTAATATTATGAAACATGTGATCTTTACCTTTTTTATTTTAGCATTTTCTTATATGTTAAATGCTCAAATTTGTAATCCTCCTTGCACACCCGACCCAAGTGTTAATGAAAACATTCCCGGAAACGGAATATTTAGCCCTCTTCCTCTTCCTCCAGCAATTGAAGGAGTTTATTATGAAGAAAGTATTACCATTATTCCGCCTAGTACTTACTCTGGTCTCCCTGTAATTGTAGCAATTCAAGTAGATGAAGTAAATGGCTTACCTGAAGGAATGGCTTGGTGTAAAAGTCAAGAAAAGTTTGATGTTACTAGCCCTCTTACCCGCTATTGTGCACAATTAAAAGGAACTCCTACAACGCCAGGGGACTATCAATTATCATTAAAAATTACTCCATATATTGGTTATGGTAGCCTTCAAGTGCCATCAGACCCAATTTATGACGACACTTCTTTACTTGTAATAGTTCTGCCTCATATTGATGCTCCTGTTGCTGATTTTTCTGCAAATACTACTAATATTGATGCTGGGCAACAAGTTCAGTTTACAGATTTAAGCAGTAATAATCCTACAACTTGGGCTTGGACTTTTCAGGGAGGAACTCCGCCAGCTAGTAGTCAACAAAATCCAACAATATCTTATATGACACCAGGAACTTATGATGTTTCTCTTACTGCAACTAACGAAGGTGGTGAAAATAATACTGTAAAAACAGGATATATAACCGTAAACGACCCAACTGGTATTTATGGAGAAAGTTTAGATTTTATAAAAATTTATCCTAATCCTGCTTACGACAATATAACTGTTGAGGCAATAGGTTTAGAAGCAATTAGCATTATAGATGTTTTAGGAAAAATAGTTTACACTACTGAGGCAAATTCCGATAAAGAAAGCATAGATATTAGTAAGTTGCAAAAAGCAAATTATTTTGTTAAAGTAAAAACTAATAGTGGCGAAATTGTAAAAACTATAAGTATAAAATAATTTTTTGTGTTAATGTTTTAAAAAAGCTCTATTCTTTAAGTTTAGGGCTTTTTTGTTATTCTTGAATTAACATTATTTTTTCAATTTTGGTGTCTTGAATTTTAAGAATCTTAAATTTATATTCTTTTTTATTATCTGTAATAGAAATAATACTGCCTTGTTTTGGAAAATCTCCTGAATGATGCAAAATATATCCTGCGATAGTTTCATATTCATCAGATTCGCTTAAATCAAAATCATACTCATCATTAAACAAATCAACTTCTTGTCTGCCATCCATAATATAATTACCATCAGAATTTATAATTACATCAGGTTCAGGAAAATCGTGTTCATCTTCAAACTCGCCAAATATTTCTTCTAAAATATCTTCTAAAGTTACCATTCCGCTAGTAGAACCAAATTCGTCAACAACAACAGCCAAAGATTTATTACTTTGAATAAGCTTATCAAAAAGTTTTTTTGCCGACATTGTTTCAGGAACAATTAAAATATCTCTCGAAATATCTGCAACAGTTTTAGGATTTTTAAAAATATCTTTAACATTAATATAAGCTTCAATTTCATCAATGCTGTGTTTATAAACTAAAATATTTGAATGCCCAGATTCTATAAATTTATCTCTTAAATCAGTTATTTCTATATCTGAAGCAACAGCAATAATTTTATTTCTTGGGATTATACATTCACGTAATTTTATTGATGAAAAATCAATTACATTTTTAAAAAATTGTAATTCTTGTTGTCCATGTTTATCAGATTCATTAAAATTTCCACTTTCCAACATTTCTTCCACATCAATTTTTGTAAAAGCTAATTGCTTTGTAGAAAAATCTATTTTTTTTCTGGTAAAAATCCTTATTAAAAACCCTGAAAGCCAAATTGTTATACTACCAATCGGGTATAATAAATAATAACAAATAATTAAGGGTATGGCCATGGCCTTTATGGCTGAATAGTTTACAATTCTAAAAAAAACTTTTGGAATAAATTCAGCAAAAATCAATATTAAAAATGTTGAAGCTATTGTTTGCAGCAATAAAATATAAAAATCTGAATTAAGGTATTGATTAAGTGGTTCATAAAGAATTTTAGCCATAAAAATTCCATAAATCACATTAATTATGTTATTTCCAACTAACATAGTTGTAATAAATCTAGAAGGGTTGGAGCTAAAAACAGTTAAAATTCGAGAGCTTAACTTAGATTCTTTTGAAGCAAGTTCTAATCTTAGTTTGTTTGAAGCTACAAAGGCTATTTCTAAACCTGAAAAAAATGCAGATAAAACAACCATTATAGCTATAATTAACCAATCCATTTTATTTCCTATTTTCTCTTCTTTCCATATTTTTTCTTTGTAGTAGGCGTACACCAAACATACCTGCAGAAATAATTCCTATTCCATAAAACATCCATGATTTATCAAAACCATATTTTATGTGATAATAAACTCCAACACCAATACAAAAAGCCGCTGTGGCAATGTAAAGGTATTCAATGATAATCATTACTATTCTTTTACTTTTATTCATCTTTTACTTTTATTGATCCGGTTGGTTTAATAATTTTCCAATTTGTAAATTCTTGATTTGACTCAAAACCTTCTCCATATAGAATTTCGTCTTCAGTTGTTATCCTAACAAATTTATCTGAATATATACTCTCCAACTTCATGTTCCAAAACAACTGTTCGGTATTAATTTTCTCATTATTATCCTGGTTATTAATTTCAACATTGCTTTTAGCTTCCCATAATTCTTCTTTGATATTATATTTAGCATAATTACATCTAAGTGTTCCGCTAACATGCATTGAACTATTATAAAATTCAACAAATAATCCTTTTTCATAAATATCATAAGGAATATCTTCATTTTCATATCTAGTTAATGTTGGAGCATATATTTTTAGTTTTATAATTCCAGAGTCGCTATATATTGTTTCCAAACCTTTAATATCAAAGCTAGGAAGGTTTTGTGTTTCTGTTAATTTATTTATAGTGTCTATATCGTTTTTACAAGAAATAAATGTTGTGATAGCAATTATTAGTATCACAACATTTATTTTTAAAAATATAGAAAACTTTTTGTTCACTTATTTTTTGGCTCTTAGTGTTGTAGTTTCGCCAATCCAGCAACCTACAGTGATAGTTTGTCCTTCGCTATAATTTTCCCAAAACAAATCATCTCCTGTTGGAAAACCAGCTGCGTATCTATTTATCAGGTCGTTAGCTTCTGTTGCAACCGATGGGTCAACATTTTTAGCTTTGATAAATTGATCCACAATTAAACAATTTATACTTTTCTTTTCTACAACAGATTCACCACAAGAGCCACCTGCTGCATAAAGTCTTCCAATTAAAATATATGCTTTTCCATAATTGGCATTGTTTACTAAAGCATTTCGTGCTGCTTGTCTAGATTTCGAATAATTTTTAAAATTACTGTAATATAATAGAGCTAACTCATAGTACATATCCGCTTTTTTTAGAGAATTGCTTTCCAAGGAAATAGCTTCTTCATAAAACTTTTCAGCATTTGCAGCATCTCCTCTTTTAAAATAACTTTGAGCAATAGAATGAGCCGAATTTGCAGTTTTTTCAAAATTATAAGAAGCAATTGCACATTTCATGTATAAGTCTGAAAGTTTACACTCGTCTGAGTTGCCACCGTCAAGTAAGCTGATAATTTTCTTTGCAAGTGCAATATCTTCAGGATTTTCTTCAAATTTTGGTCCAAAAAGATTGATTATGGTTATACAATCAGCAGCTCCACTATTTACAAACAACTCTTCAATATTTTGAGCAGTTTCTTCTAATCTTGCTTTTTTTGTCTCATTGCCCTCATTTTCTATTTGAAAATTTATGGCATCCGACAATTCAGAATAAGTTGTAACAACTTCTTCTTTGCTTAAATCTTCATTACCATATAAAATTGCAGTTGTTTGCATTAAATATTGAAGTACAAAATATTCAGAGCTTTCTTTTCCTAATTCAAAAGATCTTTTTAATACTTCGTTGGCTTCTTTTATTTGTGTATTTCTATATTTTAGCATAGAAATACCTTTTCGACCTAATACCAAAGCTTCTTGACCAAAATATTTTATTCTATTGTCAAAAACCATCATCAAAGTGTCGATATAAGCTTCTGCTATTTCCTCATCAGTTTGGTCCGCAATAAAATTTTCTATTATTGTTGTTCCATGAATATAAATGTTTCGAGTTGCCTCTGGGCAATTTACAAAACACCATCTCCATGCTGGCATTGCGTCCGTATAGTTTTTTTGGTTAAAAAACTCTGTATAAGTTGATAAATTTACTCTGCAATTTTCTGGGTCATCTCCAAAATTGCCTTCTTGTGCTATTAAACTGTTGCTAAGCATTACAGTTAATAAAATTCTGGTTAAAAATACATTTGTTTTCATAATAAAAACTTTTATAATCGTTTAATCAAATTTGCTTTTAATAAACCACGTATCTGCTAAATTAAAACTAAGTCCAAAAATAAAATAATTTTCTGTAATTAAAGTATTTTTCAAACTTCCTCTTCGCCCTAATTGTAGCGATAAGTTATATGATGTCTTAGAACGTTTCATTGGTAAACCTAATCCAAAACTTATGCCAAAATCAGAAATCTTTGTTTCTGTGCCATTTAGGTCAATAAAATTTTTGTTAGAATAAAACCCAGTTCTATAACTTACTCCTTGCCAATATTTATAATACATTTTTCCTCTTCCTGCTGGAGTGTATTCAGTACCAACAGATATATAAGCACCGTTTGACAATTGGTCGTTTACTTCAAAAAATTTTGCATTTGTCCAATCATGTATAGTATAGTCGGCTCCAATATAAAATTTATTTTTATGATTAAAACCTAAACCTATACCAAATTTTTGAGCTAAACTAATTTTACCTTTTTCACCAATAGACTGAAAAACAGTATCTGTAATTGCTGAACCACCAGTACTAAGAGAGTTAAACACCATGGTGTTACGTTCAGAATTTAAGTGGGAATTATAGGCATAAACTCCTGCAATGCTTAAATCATTTTCTGAATTTAAGTTTAATACATAATTAAAACCTGCATCAAAACTAAAATCACTAATTTTTATGGTATTTTGTTCAATAGTATTTAAAAAACTTCCTGTATCGTCATCAAAACTAATAGCATTTGAATTATAAATTTTACCATAATAATAATATGTATTAATTCCAATATTAAGATTTTTAAAAGGCGTAAAAGCATTGCTCCATACAATTTGATTTAAACCACCATTACCACGAAACATATAATCTTTAACTACATTAAGTGATGAGTCTCTATCCGCAATTGAATATTCAACATTACTAAATGGCAAAAATCCTGCACTTGTTTTCCACCATTTTGTAATTGGAAAACCAAATATTAAATGTGAAATTTGAAAATCAGATTTTGTCATATTAGCATTTTGTGAATTAGTTTTATAAGTGCGAAAACCACCGTTAAAACCAAAGTCAAAAATAAAAGTCATACTGTCAATCTGAGCTGTAAGAGCCGGATTTATAAAATTAATACCATTATTATATGGTAAGGTATAACTTGTTTTTCCCATTGCATTATTTCTAATCAATGAGTTTTGGTTTATATCTCCAACTCCATATCTTGTGTAGGGCGAACCAACTCTTCCTTGTGCGAGACATGCTATTGAGCTGATTATTAAAATCAGAATAAAAACTATTTTTCTATACATTTAGTTTCAATATTTTGTTTAGTCCAATTATTGTTAAATTTGGTTCTGCAAAAATGGGAAAATTAAATAACTTTTCAAAGAAAAAGCTATCTCCACCTGTAAAAATTATATTTGGCTTAGAATATTTCGTTTTAAATTCTTCAATAAAGACTTTTATTTCACTTAAAATTCCATTTTGAACACCATATCTAATAGCCTGTTCTGTGTTTTGTCCAAAAAAATTATTATCATTTATGTCAAGCTCTATTAAAGGTAATTTTTTTGTAAAACTGTGTAGAGCTTTAAATCTCATTTTAATACCCGGGCTGATATTACCACCATCATAAAATTTTCCTTCTCTTAATATATCATAAGTAATAGCAGTTCCGGCATCAATTATTAAAGAGTTTTTATTTGGAAATAATTCTGAAGCACCACAAACAGCAGCCAAACGATCTTTACCCAAGCTATCTATGCTTTTATAATTTATTGTAATTGGTAGCTTAAGTGAGTGAGAAAAAAATATTGTTTTAAGGTTTTTTGTTAAATAATTTTCAAAAAAAACATCATTTTCTCTTACATTAGATAAGATACAAGCAGAAATTTTAAATCTATTTTGTAATAATTTTATTTGATTTAAACTAGAGTCCCAATCATTGCAGTTTGTTGAAAAAACAAGCTCTTCCTTAGCCAAAACTCTAATCTTTATTATTGTATTACCTGCATCTATTATCAAATTATACATGTTTGTAATTTTATTTAGCAAAAATAGTATTTTAATTATTCTTATTTGGTTGTTTATAAATAATAATAATTTATTATCTTCGCAACCTAAAAATATTTTGAAATTTTAGTTTATAACTTATTTAAAAATTAACAGTAATGGCAGTATTACAAAAGATTAGAAATAGAGCAGGAATAGCGGTAATAATTTTCGTAGGTGTTGCTTTATTCTTATTTGTTATCGATCACGAGACTATTGCAAGGTGGTTTAATAAAAGCGATAGGTCTTTAGCAAAAATAAATGGTAAAAAAATTGAGTTTACAGAGTATGATGCAGTTGCAAATGAGTTTCACAATTTTTTTGCTCTTCAAGGTCAGCGTATTGAACAAGAGGATCTTAGAGAATTAGTGTGGAATAATATTTTGCACAAACATTTAATGAGTTCATATTTTAAGGAAATTGGACTAGCATTTAGCGATGAAGAGTATTATGAAGTATATAATGGTGAGAGTGCTCCAGCAAATTATAAGCAACTAATCGAACCCGAAATATTAAAACTGAAATATTCTAGTATGCTTGCTAAAGGTTTTTACCAACCATCTAAGTTTGCAGAGTTAGAATATTTTGAAGAAAATAATTCATCTGATATAGAATATGTAATGTTAGCATATAAAAATATTGATGACGCAGACATAAAAATTTCTGAAAGTGATTTGCAATCATATTATGACAAACATCAAAATATGTTTATGAATGATAAGAGATATAGGGAGGTTGACTATGTGGTTTTTTATATAACTCCTTCAACTACTGATAGTTTACAAGCATTTGAGAAAATTCAAACTAAGTATGATAGATATATTAGTGGTGGTTTAGTCCCGAGTATTAAAGAAGAAAATTTATCTGAAATAGATTTATTGCAAATGGGACTGCCAGAAAACTTTTTTAATGAAGAAACAGGTACTTTATCTGATGTAATTTTAAATAATGAGGCTTATTTTTTCTCTGAATTGTCAGAAATTAATTTTATCCCTGATTCTGTTAGAGCCAGTCATATTTTAATTCGTCCAAATGAAAATTTTTCTTGGGAAGAATGTCATGAAAAAGCAGATTCTCTTTTAATTCTTATAAACGAAGGAGCAGATTTTGGGCTAATGGCTATGAATAATTCTGAAGATGGATCAGCTGAAAAAGGCGGAGACTTAGATTGGTTTACTTTTGGTATGATGGTGCCTGAATTTAATGATGCTTGTTTTTATGGAAAAATTGATGATATCGTAAAAGTAGAAACAGATTTTGGCGTTCATCTTATTAAAATTACAGACCAAACAAAAGCTATGAAAAAACTTACTTTAACTTCTGTTTACGAAGAGATAAAATTTTCTGAACCTACAGTAAACTATTATTTTGCTAATGCATCTAATTTTGCTACAGAAAATACTACCGGAAGCAAGTTTGACGAAGCTGTAAGAAAAGAAAAATTAGTAAATTATACTGCTGAACTTGGTGATTTAGACGATAAAATTGGGCAAACCGAGGGCGCAAGAGAACTTGTTCGTTGGGTTTATGATGATAAAACCAAAGAAGGAGATGTATCTGTAGTTTATAACTTTACTGATAGGTTTATTGTAGCAAAAGTAAAAGCTATTTATGAGAAAGGCGTTATACCATTTGATTTAGTTAAAGAAAAAATAGAGCCTGAAGTGATTAAAAATAAAAAAGCAGAGAAACTTTTAGCTGATTTAGAAAAAGATGTAGCTAAAAAAATGGATATAAATGATATTGCAGAAAAATATGGTATTGAAACAGCAGCTGCTAATAATATTAGTTTTGCTGCCCGTTATATTCCCAGCCTTGGTTTTGAACCAAATATTATTGCCGCTGCTTCTGTATTAGATATGGATGTTCTTTCAAAACCAATTAAAGGCAATAATGGGGTATTTGTTATTAAAGTTGTGAACAAAACCCAAGCTCCTTCAAAAACTGATTTTACAGATGAGCAAAATCAAGCTATGATTGAGTTTATGTCAAAATTATATAATCAAAATACTCAAGTTGATTTTATGCTTGAAGCTTTAATTAAAAAAGCAAAAATTGAAGACTATAGATATAGATATTTTTAATTTATTATAAACAATATTTGAAGGTGGTGTCTCATAAGTGTCAAACTGCTTCTTTCAATATTCGGGCTCAGTCACGTACTTCTGTACGCTCCTTCGTCCTCAATTTCAGAGCCTTGCATTTTAACACTTCTAAAACAGCTTGAAAGTTTATTGTTTTAAAAGTTGTTTTAACACAGTCTTTTTTATAATATGTGCTTATATTTGATAAATTATAAGTATTTTTGAAAGTTTTTAGTTTTTTTATAAGTATATGACAAATAAAAATAAAGTTTTATATGTTTCTTATGATGGTATGACTGATGCTTTAGGGCAATCTCAAGTTATTCCATATTTAAAAGAGCTAGCAAAAAGAGAATTTGAAATTCATATATTATCAGCCGAGAAACTAATAAACTTTCAAAACAAAAAAGATTTTATTTCTAAAATATTTACAGAAGCTAATATAGTTTGGCATCATATCAATTATACAAAAAATCCCCCAATAATTTCAAGTTTAAAAGATATTTATTGTTTAAAAAAAAAGGCTGTAAAACTTAATAAAAAATATAATTACAAGATTATTCATTGTCGTTCTTATATTTCTGCTTTTGTTGGTATGAAAATGAAAAAAAAGTTTGCAGCTAAGTTTTTATTTGATATGCGTGGATTTTATGCTGATGAAAGAGTGGACGGTAATTTGTGGAACAAAAAAAATCTGGTTTTTAAGCTTGTTTATGATTATTTTAAACGAAAAGAAAAAGTTTTTTTAGAAAATGCTGATTATACAGTAAGTTTAACAAATGCAGGTAAAGATATAATTCATAATAAATTTAATTTTCCAAATATCCCAATTGAAGTTATACCTTGTTGTGCAGATATTAATCATTTTGATTATAATAAAATTTCTGAGGCAAAAACAAATGAATTAAGAACTAAGCTTAAAATTTCCAAAGATGATTTTGTTTTATCATATTTAGGCTCTATTGGTACTTGGTATATGTTGGATGAAATGTTAGATTTTTTTAAAGTTTTAAAACTGAGATATAAAAACGCTAAATTTCTTTTTATTACTACTGATAATCCTGAAAATATTCATAGACATATTGAAGAAAAAAATATTATTTTAAAAGATATTCTTATTAAATCTGCTAATAGAGAAGCAGTGCCTGAACTTTTAAGCTTGTCTGATTTATCCATATTTTTTATTAAACCTGTTTTTTCAAAAAAAGCTTCTTCACCCACCAAGTTAGCCGAAATTTTAGGCATGGGAGTTCCTATTGTTTGTAATTCTGGAGTTGGTGATATAGACGAAATTTTCACCAAAAATAATATTGGACTTTTAGTTTCAGAGTTTAAAGAAAGTGAATATAAAAACACAGTTGATAAAATGGAAGATATTATAAATATTAATAAATTTGATTTGAGGAAAGTATCTGAAAATTTATTTTCATTGCAAATGGGAGTCGAAAAATATTATAATATTTACAAAAGCCTTATCACTAAATGAAAAAGATTTTAGCCATAGTTCAGCATCGCAAAGATAGGTCGCCGGGGCAAAGGTTTAGATTTGAGCATTTTATTCCTATTTTAGAGAAAAATGGTTTTGAAATAATTTTTTCTAATATTATTAGCGAAAAAGATGATGCTGTTTTTTATTCTAAACGAAAATATTTTGCTAAATTTAGAATACTTATCAAGAGTTTTTTTCACCGATTAAAGGATATTAAAACTGCTAAAAATTGTGATTTAATATTTATTTATCGCGAGGCTTTTATGCTTGGAACAATATATTTTGAAAAAAAACTTGCAAAAACCAATGTCCCTATAATTTTTGATTTTGATGATTCTATTTGGCTAAACGATACAAGCGATGGAAATAGAAATTTGGCTTGGTTAAAGCGACCTGAAAAAACCGCCGAAATATGCAAACTTTCTAAATTAGTAATTGTTGGGAATAAATTTTTAGCAAATTATGCAAAAAATCACAATTCAAATGTTTTTATTTTACCTACGATTTTAAATTTAGATTATCATAATATTTCTAAACACAATTGCGACAAATCGGCTGTTTGTATAGGTTGGACAGGCACTACCACAACATTAAAACATTTTTATATGCTTATCCCTGTTTTAAAAAAAATAAAAGAAAAATATGGAAGCAAAGTATATTTTAAAGTAATTGCAAATACAAAAACTTGGGATAAAGATATTGATGTGAAATTAGTTCAATGGACAATAGAAAAAGAGATTGAGGAATTATGCGAATTTGACATAGGAATTATGCCTTTGCCAGATGATAAATGGAGTAAGGGTAAATGTGGTTTTAAGGGTTTACAGTGCATGAGTTTAGAAATTCCTGTTATTATGTCGCCTGTAGGTGTAAATACTGAAATAATTGAAGATGGTAAAAATGGTTTTTTGGCCAAAGATGAAGATAAATGGTTTGAAACTTTATCAAATTTAATAGAAAATTCAGAATTGCGAAAAACAATAGGGCAAAAAGGAAGAAAAACAGTGGAAGAAAAATATTCTTTAAGCATTTGGGAAAAAGAATTTATCAACTTGATTTATAGAACATTATAAAGTTTATTTAAAGCGATTATATAAGTAAGAAAACTTGCTTGAAAATTATATTTGATTTCTAAAAAAAATATTCTACTTTAGACAACTTAAATTTTAAGTAATGACAAAAAAGCAATTTTTAATAAGTCTAATGGTTTTTGTGATAATTCTTACAGCTGTTTTATTCTTTATTTTTAAACCCAAAAAAGCTAAGCAAGTAATAGAAAAAGAGATTATAGAAGAAATTATACCTGAAAAATTCGGAATACCATTAACAGGTTGGGAGTTATTAGAAGATACTGTAAGAAAAGGAGATTATATAGGTGGAATTTTAAATAAATACGGTATTAATTCCCAACAAATAAATGAAATTGTTAAAATGTCAAATGATACATTTAGAACAACTTTAATAAGTGTTGGAAAAACATATACAATTTTTTATGATACTATAATTGATGATATTCCACAAGCTAAGATTTTTGTTTATGAAAATTCTAAAATGAAATATACATTATATGATTTTCGTAATCCTGATACTGTTTTTATCACTAAATCTATGAAAGAAATAGATACTGTTACAAACACCGCATCTGGTATTATTGAATATTCACTTTGGCAAACAATGATTGATAATGGTTATAATTGGGACCTTGCCTTAGCTTTGTCTCAAACATTTGCTTGGACAGTTGATTTTTATTCTTTACAAAAACAAGATTGGTTTAAAATTATTTTTGATGAGTATTTTGTAGAAGACGAAAGAGTAAGCTTGGGCGAAATAAAAGCTGGTGTTTTTTATCATGGAGGAAAAGAGCTTTGGGCAATACCGTTTATGCAGGATTCTGTAACTTGTTTTTATGATAGTTTAGGCAATAGTATGAGAAAAACTTTTCTGCCAGCTCCTTTAGAATTTACCCATATTAGTTCGCGTTATTCTCATGCCCGTATGCATCCTATACATCATAAGGTAACAGAGCATTTAGCAGTAGATTTTTCTGCCCCTACTGGCACTCCTGTTTATGCTGCTTCGGATGGAACTATAATTGTTCGTACTTTTCAAACAGGAGCAGGAAATTATGTGAAAGTTCGTCATAATAGTGTTTACTCTACTGTATATATGCACTTTTCTAAATTTGGAAAATATAATGTTGGTGATAGAGTAAATCAAGGTGATATAATTGGTTATGTAGGAAGTACAGGCTGGTCAACTGGTCCGCATTTGCATTATGAAATTCATGAAAACGGGAAAAAAATAGACCCACTTAAATTTGAACCGCCACCAGCAGAACCTGTTGATTCTATTCATATGGATAGATTTAATCAAGAAAAACGCCAATGGATTGATAATGTAAATAAAATTTCGCTTCCTAACTAAGCCATTATCCAAAAAATTATTTGAACACAAACTATTACCATAATCATTCCTATTGGATAAATAGTTGCATAAGCAATTCCTGGTGCATTAGTTTTTGTCATTGAACTTGCAGCGGCTAAGCCCGGAGTACTGGTCATTCCGCCGGTTATACCACCCAAAAGTTGTAATATTTGAATTTTTAAAACATATTTTGCTAAAATAACAGCTAAAATCATTGGGATTAAAGTGATTAAAACGCCTGATAAAAATAAGCCAATTCCATTAGTTTTTAATATTTGAATAATACTAGAGCCTGCCTCTGTTCCAACACCAATTAAAAATAAGAGCAAACCAATTTGTCGTAAAATTTGTGTAGCAGCTGTTGTTAGCGAAAATACAACAGGTCCGATTTTTCTGATGCGGGATAAAATTATTGCAACTGTAATAACTCCACCAGTTAATCCTAAAGAAAAATCAAACTTTCCTAATTTTATATTTATTTGACCAAGCAAAACGCCTAAAACTATACCTAGTGCGACCGGCAAATAGTTGGCTTCATGGATTTTGTTTGCTTCGTTTCCAAGAAATGGTATTACTTTGTTTATATCTTCTTTTGTTCCGGCAATTTTAATTTTATCTCCAAATTGCAGTTTTAAATTTGAACTAACAGAAAAATCGACCCCACTACGTCTTATTCTAGTTATAATAATATTGTATTTACTTTGTAAATGAAGCTCACTAACGGTTTTTCCCAACACTTTTTTATTGGTAACAAGCACAAATTTAACATCATAATTTTCATTTAAAGCAATTCCTACTTCTGTTGGTTTGCCAATTAAATTTTGAACTTTTAATAAATCGGGTTCTGTTCCAACCGCTTTTATTATCGAGCCACTATATAAAATTGTTTGTGGATTTGGCGTAAAAGCTGTTCCATTTTGAAATACCCTAGAAATATTTGCACCTGTATTTTCTCTGATATTTAATTCAGATATTGATTTTCCAATGATTTCAGGATTTTCTACTATATAATTTCTATTAAAAACTTTTGGATATTTTTCTAAATTTTCGGCATCAAATTTTTCTTCAGCTTTTTTAATATCCATTTTAAATAATTTCGGTAAAAGTTTTATAAAAAGCACTACTCCAATAACGCCAAAAGGATAAGCTACTCCATATCCTATTGTAGCTTGGTCAGAGCTTGATATTTCTGTTATAGCTGCAAGTCCTGGAGTGCTAGTAATTCCGCCTGCAAATAAGCCACCTGTTAAAGCCGGACTATAACCTAATGCTAAACCACAAGCTAAAGCCACAGCAGCGCTAGAAACAACAATTATAATAGTAAGTATTACTAAATTTTTTCCTTCTTTTCTAAAAGTTTCAAAAAAAGAGGGTCCGGATTGAAATCCTATCGTGAAAATAAAAAGTATTAAGCCAATATTTTTTAAATCAGAGGGAATTTTTAAACCAAAATAACCAAAAGCCATGGCAACAAACAAAACGGCAGAAACATCCAAGCCTATACCTTTTATTTTTATTCCACCTATTAAAAGTCCAAGAATAATTATTAAAAATAGGGCAAAGTAAGGTGTAAAAAGAATATCCATTTGGGTTAAAAATATTTTTTGCTAAAATATAGTACCAAGCAAGCTTTTAAAATGTTTTAAAATATAATTTAAAATGTTTAAGAGTATATTTATGAACTATTCAATAGATATTTTTAATTAAAAAACACTTATTTTATTAAAATTAAAACAAAATTTATATTTTTACGTTATATTACATAAATAAAAATTTAAGACATGATATCAAGAAATTACAAAACAGAAGCAATTGTAGAAACGCCGCATAAAGTTGATGTAAGGCAGTTGTATAACAAAGATTCAGCACAAGTTATGCATATTACTTTGCAACCAGGCGAAGCATTGAAACCTCACAAAACTCCGGTTGATGTGTTTTTTTATGTTTTAGAAGGTGAGCCTAGTATTCATATTGGAGATAAAACAATTACTTTTGAAAAAGACAGTTTAATTGAAAGTCCAAAAGACATTGTGCATTATATTAGTAATCCTGGAAAAACCCAAGCTAGAATTCTTGTAGTAAAAGCACCTAAACCTACCACAAATACAAGGTTGTTATAAGGTGTTGCGTTTCATTATCCTTTATAATACAATTATTTAGCTTACAAATAAATTTTTATTTATTAACTTTTAATTAACTTTAAAAAATGGCTTATAAAAATAATCAAAACACTAAGAATAGAAAAAAAAACGAAAACAATAACGATTCTACCCCGCGTAAGGGTAAAAAGTATGGGAAAAAATATGATAAGGCATCAAAATACTTTGAAGGACCAGAATATTTAAAAAAGAAAATTTCTGAACCTAAATTTGAAAAGCCAAAGCCTAAAAACAGAAGTGTTGATGGTTTTAATGTGGAAGATATTAATGGAGTTGATACAAAATCCTTGAAATTAAAAAAGATTTCAAAACCGATTAAAAAAAACAATAAATCGACAAAATTTAAGCAACAAGAAGGAGTAAGGCTTAATAAATATATTGCTAATGCTGGAATTTGTTCAAGACGGGAGGCAGATACATTTATTAGTGCAGGTTTAGTTAGCGTAAATGGAGAAATAGTTACAGAACTAGGTGTAAAAGTTATGCCTGGTGATGAGGTTAAATTTAATGACGAAAAGATTAATCCTGAAAGGAAGGTTTATATTTTATTAAATAAGCCAAAAGATTATGTTACGACCTTAGACGATCCTGAGGGTAGACGAACTGTTATGGATTTAATTCAAAATGCTTGTAAAGAACGAGTTTATCCTGTTGGCAGATTAGATAGAAATACGACAGGACTTCTTTTGTTAACAAATGATGGAGAATTAACAAAAAAGTTAACCCATCCTTCTTACAATAAAAAGAAAATTTATCATGTAGAGCTCGACAAAGCGCTTAGTCGCGATCATTTAAACCAAATTGCACAAGGAATTGAATTAGAAGACGGTCCAATTGTTGTAGATGCAATAAGTTATGTAGATAATTTAAAAACTGAAGTCGGAATAGAGTTACATTCTGGAAAAAATAGAATTGTGCGTAGAATTATGGAGCATTTTGGTTATAATGTAAAAAGACTTGACAGGGTATATTTTGCTGGCTTAACTAAGTTGAATTTGCCCAGAGGAAGATGGAGATTTCTTAGCGACCAAGAAGTTATTAGATTAAAAACAGGAATGTACGAGTAGCTAAGTTGCTGATAATGAACTTAAAACTATAATTTGTGAAAGGCAAATAATTTTTGCTTAAATATTTTTGGTTTTTAAGTAAAAAGAATTATTTTTGCACTCGCAAAGTTTTTTGTCCGATGGTGTAACGGTAGCACTGCAGATTTTGGTTCTGCCTGTCAAGGTTCGAATCCTTGTCGGACAACAAAGCTAAATGAAAAAGATTGTAATTTATAGTGCATTTTTTTTATTTTATTAAGAGATTTATTTTTCGACCTGTTTTGTCATGATTTTTGCAAAAAGCAAAAATCCCGCCAAAACCCCACTTTCATGCAAAACCAACACCCCCGTTTAGATTATACGTAAATTATCAAATTAAGTTTCGTTTTTTGGCATCAAATCGGTTCGAGTTTTAAAAGTCGGAGTTTTTTGAAAAATAAAATTAAGTTTAAGTCTAAATATTAGAATTTATTAGTATATTTGTAAAAGATAATACGCAACAAACTAGTGGGTTGTTTAGGAATTGGGAGTATAGGAGGGTTTTTGGCGTGGAGAAATGAGTTACGGTCAATGATAGAACAACACACTGAACATAAAAACTAAAATAAAAAGTAATTCATTTTGATAAGAGAATACGAAAATAGAAATAATACAATAAATTTATCTACACAGAAAGACAGTTTCTGTAATATAAAACTAACTTTACAAAAGAATTTTAAAAATAAAAAATGACTCAAAACCAATTAGAAGATTATCTCTGGGGTGCAGCTAAGATTCTGCGAGGAATGATTGATTCGTTGGGCTTTAAGCAATACATTTTTCCTTTGCTTTTTTTTAAACGCTTCAGCGATTTGTGGAACGAAGAGTTTGAATTAGCCAAAGAAGAAAGCGGTGGCAACTTAGAATATGCTGAATTTACAGAAAACCACCGTTTTCAAATACCTGAGGGTTGCCAGTGGAAGATGTACGGAAGAAAACCGTTGATGTACTCTAAACCGCAAAATTGCTCAAACTATTTCGCAAAATTTCGCAGAGCTTTCTTTATGTTACTTGGTGTTGAACTTTGCGAAATTCTGCGGTAAATATTATAAACTAAAAAATATCGAAGTTTAGCTATGAACAATGAAATGAAACCTACTGATTTATTTAAGAGAATTGCTGGATTGCTACAGTCTGCAAGGCAAAATGTGGTACGAACCATCAACCAAACTATGGTTTACACTTATTTTGAAATAGGGCGTATGATTGTAGAAGACGAACAACAGGGACAAGAAAGAGCAGAATATGGAAAAGGAGTTTTGAAAGAGCTGTCAGTAAAACTGAGGGCAGAATTTGGGAAAGGGTTTTCTGTGCAGAACCTGGAAAACATGCGTAAATTTTATCTACTCTACGCTGTTGATACAAAATCCCAATCACTGATTAGGATTTCTGAAAATTCTAACTTTACACTAAGCTGGACGCACTATTTAGTTTTAATTAGAATTGAAAAACAGCAGGAAAGAAACTTTTATGAAATAGAAGCCCTGAACAATAACTGGAGTGTACGTGAACTTAAACGCCAGTTTGACAGCGCACTATACGAACGCCTGGCTTTAAGCCGCGATAAAAAAGGAGTAAAACAACTGGCTGAAGAAGGTCAGATTATTCAAAAACCAACCGATATTTTGAAAGACCCTTATGTTTTAGAGTTTCTCAACCTGCCTGAACAAGAACAATATTCGGAAAGCGACCTTGAAACTGCCATTATTGATAAATTAGAACAGTTTCTGCTGGAACTTGGCAAAGGTTTTACTTTTGTGGCAAGGCAATTCCGGATGACAATTGATGAAAAACATTACAAAGCTGACCTTGTTTTCTTCAACCGGCTTTTAAAATGTTTTGTAGTCATTGACCTGAAAATAGGAGAGCTTACACACCAGGATATCGGGCAAATGCAGATGTATGTACACTTCCATGACAGAAATGTAAAGCTGCCCGAGGAAAACAAAACCATTGGCATTATTCTTTGCAAACAAAAAAGCAATGTGCTGGTTAAATTAACCCTGCCCGAAAATAACGACCAGATTTTTGCCAGTCGCTACCAGATGATTCTGCCCGACAAACAAACTTTTATCAAGCTCCTAAACGAAACAGAAGTATGATTTATAATAATCCAAAACTGTCCACCTATTAGAAGTTAAAAGTCTATAAAGTCGAAAGTCTATAAAGTTGAAAGTCTATAAAGTCGAAAGTGAAAAGTCGAAAGTCTATAAAGTCGAAAGTGAAAAGTCGAAAGGGCTTCTCGTTTTTCGCTTCGCTCAAAACTCGAAGAGAGACATCCACGAATTACACGAATTTTGGTTTCTTGCATTTCGCTACGCTCCCAAAAAGTAGAAAGTTTATAAAGCTAAAAGTTAAAAGCTAAATTATTTACGTGTACTGAATTTGTTGAAATATTCTGCTTGTTTTGTCATGATTTTTGTTTTGCTTTGCAACAAAAATCCCGCCAAAACCCCACTTTTCCCATTTTGCAAAACCTAAAACCAACACCCCCATGTAGATTATACGTAAATTCTTAAAGAAAGTTTCGTTTTTTGGCATCAAATCGGTTCGAGTTTTAAAACTCGGAGTTTTTTGGGAAATAAAATTAAATTTAAGTCTAAATTTTAGAATTTATTAGTATCTTTGTAAAAGATAATGCGAAACAAACAAATGGCTTATTTTTATATATAGAATTATAAAGGAGATGATCTTGCGTGTATAAATGAGTTAAGGCTATTTTTAAGGAGTTAGCATAGAAAGGGAAAATTAATTAAAACCGAAAAGAAAATGAAAAATAAATTATTGATTTTACTGCTTATTTTAATTTCAAGCTTAGGGTATTCTCAGAATAACTACAAAAAAATTTACAAGTATAATGAATACCAAAATGATTGGGCCTTAGTAAAAGATATTACCGGAAATTATGGATTCATTGATAGAAATGGTAAAGAAGTAGTTCCAACAATTTATAGCAAAATTGAAGAATTTAAGTATAACGAAGGTAAATATGCTTTGGTTAAAGATCTTACTGGAAATCATGGATTTATTGATAGAAATGGTAAAGAAGTAGTTCCAACAATTTATAGCAAAATTGAAGAATTTAAGTATAACGAAGGTAAATATGCTTTGGTTAAAGATGTAACTGGAAATTATGGATTCATAGATAGAAGTGGAGAAGAGGTAGTTCCAACAATTTATAGCAAAATTGAAGAATTTAAGTATAACAAAGGTGAATATGCTTTGGTTAAAGATCTTACTGGAAATTATGGATTCATAGATAGAAGTGGAGAAGAAGTAGTTCCAACAATTTATAGCAAAATTGAAGAATTTAAGTATAACAAAGGTGAATATGCTTTGGTTAAAGATCTTACTGGAAATTATGGATTCATAGATAGAAGTGGAGAAGAAGTAGTTCCAACAATTTATAGCAAAATTGAGGAATTTAAGTATAACAAAGGTGAATATGCTTTGGTTAAAGATCTTACTGGAAATTATGGATTCATAGATAGAAGTGGAGAAGAAGTAGTTCCAACAATTTATAATTTAAAAGACGTAATGCAGAAAATTTAAGAATTAACTTTAACCCCAAACCTAAAATTTTTAGGTAATAGAAATTTTCATTTTTTGTATAAGTTCTTTTGTTGCTTTGTTTTGTTCGCTTATTACATATTCATTTTCGCCGAATTGAATTTTACTAATCGTTTTAAGATGCATTATTACGTCTTTTATTGAAAATTTATGATTTAACATCTTCTTTTTATTTAATGGTATTTTTTCCTGACTTCGACACTTTTTTTACCATCAATTTGTAAGTATCTGTTTATCAAGGAATAACAAAAAAATAGACTTGATTTTGGGTGTCCCAGCCCAAAAATAACTATTTTTGTAGTATGTTTGTTAGAAAGAAAAAGAATCCTAGTGGTATTATAAGTATCCAGGTAATAGATAAAAGCTCAGGTAAATACAAGGTGGTTAAAACTATAGGTAGCAGTTCTGATACTGAGGAGATTAGAGATTTATATTTGAAAGGAAAAAAATGGATATCATCGCATTATGGGGTGCAAGATATTTTTATTCAACACGAAAAAGAGAAGGAGGAACTGCAAGTGATTACTAGCTTGTTGTTGAACATTGAAAACATTTTATTGAATGGTACACAATTAATATTAAATCAGGTTTTTAATCTCATTGGTTTTAATGCAATTAAAGATGAAATATTTAAACACCTTGTTGTCTCTCGCATAAGTCAAGCGTTGAGTAAATCTGCCACTATCGATTGGTAAGCTTTTTGATGAAAATTTTTGGAAATCTTTTTAGGGTGTCCCAGTGTCGAAGTCAGAAATTATTAGGATTTAACTCTTTTTAATTTTTAGACAAAAAAAAACTGTTGATTAAAATATATCAACAGTTTTCATAAAATTCACAAATTTATTTTATTATAAAACCACAAATTTTTGTGTTTTAATTTCTTTTCCTGAATCTATATTTATAAAATAAATTCCACTATTAGGTTGATGTCTAAAAATTTCGCTTAGAGAGAGTTCGTGAAGACCAGAATGTAATTTGTATTCTTGCACTGCAACGACTTCGCCCAATATATTTGTTACATATATCTTAGCATTAGAATAGTCACTTAATGTAAATATTAATCGTGAATCTAAATTTCCGGGGTTAGGCATAACAGAAAATTCAGACAATAAAATATCATTTTCTATATCTGTAACATCGCTAGTATAATTTAGTTCCCAACCTTCATCTACTAGGTTTGCGTTTGTGTAAAATTGAATTACAGCTTTCCCACTAGGCACGGTAAGAGTTCCGTTTGGAGTATTAGATTTATTAAAATGTCCAATCAGGTTAGTAGCTTTTATTGCATCTTGATAAACTTTAACGTAATCTACATCATCAGCAATTTTGCATTTTACAAAATCCATATTAATATAAGTTGCTCCTTCGGGTTCAATAATCCAAGTGCAAACAGTTGTATTATTATAATCGCAAGATTTACTACCATCACTAAGGTTTCCAAAAGCTTCGGTAAAAAGCATATTAGGTTTACAATTTTTCACATTATACTTTATTTTCCAGCCATCTGCTTGTGAACTAGAGTTAGTATTAAATTTAATTGTTAAAGCTCCTGTATATCCTGAGTAAAGTTGTGTTCCAGGTGTATTATCTTTATCAAAAGCAGTTATTAGTTTTGTGCTAAATTTATCACCATCGTATAATTCAACTACATCGCCATCGCCTAAATCAAATTTAGTAAATATCAAATCTACCACTGCTCCACAATCTGGGTTTATTTCATAAACACAAGACTGATTAGCTTGATAATCTTCTGGTCCGCTACTGTCTTCAAAACTTCCTTCCATTCCTTTTATTTGCATGTCGCTATCACAATATGTTGAAAAGCCACTTCCTGGATATATGTTTATGATCATTTCATTATTTTTATTAAAATTATTTTCAGGACCACCCGAAGTGGCAGTTGAAGTTAAGTTATCTAAGGTATAGTACCCATTACCTGCACCCCCCCAGCCCCAGTTCATATGAAAACTGTCGTCTTGGTAGCCATCACAGTTCCAAGCATGTCCTGCTCCTGTACTTGGATTACCCGCATATACCATAGGTTTTTTTGCATCAACTTGTTCTTTAATTAAGTTTTTCCAATTTGTATCAGTGTATGAAGATTTTTTAACATATTGAACAGAGGAGCTATATTTAAAATAATCTTTTAATGCCTCTTCTATTTTATTAGTTCCTGAGCCGGAGCCTTCAGGACCCCACCACATAGAAACAGCTACTCCTGCATGATAGTTTATTTTTCCTAATTCAGGATTTACATAAGTTGAAGCTTGATCCGGAATAGCAGACCAGTCATAAGTTTGATTAGCGAAGTTTATTGTTATATTGCCATAACCTCCATTTTGCCAATTTGAATGATATTTTGAACCAGTTCCTGTTTTTGGCCAATTATAGTATTTCATAACTTGTAACATAGCTGTAGCAACGCAACCAACAGGTACATGTCCGTTCATGCCATAAACTGCATTAGCATCTGTAGGACATTGTGAATTGTATGGCCAAGACTGATTCCAATTAATACCTTGCAATAAAATTGGAGAGGTAGATCTTAATTGAAAGTCTTTTTCTGGGTTAAAATACAGAAGTTCTTGCCATTGCTTTACTGCTTTTTCATTAATATTCATTTCGTTGTTTCTAACATAATCAATACTTTCGTCAAAATAGTTTAAAAATTCAGCTTGCCCAGGCGACATATTATCAAAATTAAAACCACCCTCAAAAGAATATGCTAAAATAGGAATAATTTGGTCATCAGAAGATACTATAACATAACCTTGATCGCCATTAATATTAAAAACATAAAATTTGTAAATATCATTTTCTGCTGGATTGAAAATACAATTTAGTCTAAGTGCTTCCCATTTGATTGGCTCAAAACTGGCAATAGTTTGAAAAATATGGCTTTTCGCCACAGTTTCTGCATCTTTTCTAGAAACAAAACCAGCAAAGGCGTTTAGAGAAAAAATGAAAATAAAGATTAAAATCAATGATTTTTTCATAAGATAATTTTTATAAATATTATTACAAATTAAACAATTTTTATTTTTATAGGTTATGAAAACTTTTAAAAATTATACATTTAACACTTTAATAATGTTAATCTATGCTAAATCAGAATTATAATGTAAACCTATTGATTCTCTTCTTTCTTTTGCTTGCTTAATAATTAGATAGCCTACATTTATAATATTTCTTAATTCACAAATGTCAACACTAACTTTTGAAGCTTTATATAAATCTTCGGTTTCTTTAAAAATTACATTTAATCTATCCATAGCACGTTGCAACCTTAAATCGCTTCTTACAATTCCTACATAATTACTCATAATTTGTTGCACTTCTTTACGAGAGAATGAGATAAGTACTAATTCTTCATTTTTAATAGTGCCTTCATCGTTCCATTCAGGGATTTTATTAAAAACTTCTTGTGAATACCACTGTGTATCAGTAATATCTTCAGCTGCTCTGTGTGCAAAAACTACAGCTTCGAGAAGTGAATTTGAGGCTAAGCGATTTGCTCCATGCAAACCTGTGCTAGCGGCCTCGCCTGTTGCGTATAAATTTTTAATACTTGTTCTGGCATGAACATCTGTTTTTATTCCACCACATAAATAATGTGCAGCTGGTGTTACGGGAATTAAATCTTTACTAATATTTATACCTATTTCCATACATTTTGCATAAATTGTAGGAAAATGCGTAATTAGTTTTTCTTTGTCTATATGCCTGGCATCTAAATATACATGGTCTTCACCTGAAAGTTTCATTTCTGTATCAATTGCACGGGCAACTATGTCGCGAGGAGCAAGAGATCCTCTACTATCATATTTTAAACAAAAATCTTCATTTTTATGGTTTTTTAAAATTGCACCTGCACCTCTTAAAGCTTCTGTTATTAAAAATGAAGGTCGTTCTGCTGGATTATATAATGCAGTAGGGTGAAATTGAACAAATTCCATGTTTTCAATTAAACCTTTTGCTCTATAAACCATGGCAATTCCGTCTCCGGTAATTCCAACCGGATTTGTAGTATTTTGATAGGCATTACCACAACCACCTGTTGCAATCATTGTAGTTTTTGATAAAAATGTAAATACTTCTTTTGATTTAGTATCAAAAATATAAGCACCATAACATTCAATATTTGGACTGGATTTTTTTAGTGTTTGCCCTAAATGATGTTGAGTAATAATTTCTATCGCAAAGTGGTTTTCAAAAATAAAAATATTTGGGTCTTGCATTACCTCGTGTATTAAAGCCCTTTGTATTTCTTGGCCGGTTTTATCTTTAAAATGTAAAACGCGGTTTTCAGAATGTCCCCCTTCTTTGCCTAAGTCAAAACTTCCGTCTTCATCTTTGTCAAAATGAGTACCTATATTTATCAAATCTAAAATTCGTGTAGGTCCTTCTTTTACAACAATTTCAACAACTTCTCTATTATTTAAACCTGCTCCTGCATTTATTGTATCTTCTATATGTTTATCATAAGAATCGGGATTGTACATTACAGAAGCAATTCCTCCTTGGGCTTTAACGGTTGTGGTGTTATAAATATCTTCTTTTGAAATAATAGCAACTTTACCGTATTTACTAGCTTTTAAAGCATAAAATAAACCTGCAATTCCGCTACCGATAATTAAAAAGTCAAACTGTTTTTTCATAAAAATACAGAATAATATTAAAATATTTTCAACAAAGATAAACTAAAAATGGTTTTAATTAATATTTTAAAACATTTTTTAAAAAAATACGTATAAAGAAATAAATATAAAATTAAATATTATGAAAGACAAGTTAGTTAATTTGGTTACTTACAGATATGATTATAGAGCTGAAATACTGAAAGATAAATTAGAAGAAGAAGGAATTGAGTGCGTAGTTACAAATGCAAGTGTGTTTGGTCAAATGACTGGGTTTAGGGTAATGGTTTTAGAGAAAGATTTAGAAGATGCAGTTAAAGTTTATAAGTATATCCAAAATTTATATGACAGTCATTCAGCAGAAGTTTTAGAAGGTCCTGAAGAATAAAATCACACCATTTCTTCAAGTTCTTTTAGAACGAGTTGTTTGCCTGCATCTCTATTTTTTCTTGCGGTTAAGGTAAAATAGTTATGAGTTTTTATAAACTTATATTGCATTTTATTCCATTGGTCTATTGTGTTAATTTTTCCTCTTTCAAATAGTTCTCTGAACAAATTTTGCGAAATTGGGATAAAATCGGGGCGACCTAGATAATCTAAATCGGCATCGCACATTATTTTTTCTAATAAATCTTTTGGTCTTGGTGGCATTTTTGTTGCCATAATTAGACGTTTAACAGTTTCAATTTGAGTTGGGGAAAACTTATTTTTTTCTAAAGTTT